>JGI24540J26637_10000079_pt1 | contig 32140 bp, 35 predicted proteins | sample NorSeaMetagenome_FD_26637 | JGI IMG/M metagenome (IMG submission 26637)
GCGGCTTCAGCAGCGGCAACCTCATCTGGCGTATTGTCACCATTCATCATGAGAAGCGTTTCAGCATCCGGTGCTGTTTCAAATACGGTAATACCCATGTCGTTGATCATCTGAATGATGTCTTCGACCTGTTCTGGGTCCGCAATGTCTTCGGGTAGGTGATCGTTAACTTCAGCGTAAGTCAGGTAACCCTGTTCACGTCCTTTGGCTATAAGATCTTTAATACCGGATTGTTGCTTATCGTTGCTTTCAGTCATAGGGCAAACTTATGTCGTTGGGGGGTGNAAATTCAGCGCGCAATTATAACTAATAAACCGCGAATTGTCTCAGTCACTCTTGGATTTAATTTTAGCTACGGTTTTTATATTAGTTTAGATCACAAGTCGTTGTTTTATCTTATTTTTTAACTCTTTTGATTGTTCATCGTTGGGCAGTTGTAGGCGCAATTTGTGTAATTGTTTAATTTCACGCTCATTTAGTTTTTCACGCTGCAATAGATGCATGGCTTTTTCTGCAGGGGGCAGAGTGTCAAAAGCACTACTGATGATGTGAGCAAGTGCATCGCTAAACTCTTGATTGTCATCTCGGCCGGTGCCGACCGGTGGGTGATAAAGCTCGCTGGCAGCTAGCGATTGCAGGAGTTTTGTCTCTGCCTGGTTGCCGTGAGTACCCAGCCAATATGCGAATATATGCGATGGTTTGTAGTGCGGATTTTTCTTAGCAACATCCAGTACACGTAAAAATAACTGTATGTCTTGATCAGCTGATTTCTCTAAAAAGCTAAGATCGTCAGCCGACTCTGCCAACGCAGGATGATTTAGCAGCAGGGCGGTGATGAACTTCACCGGAGATAGCCGAATTTTAGATGCTCTTACTGGCGCTAAGTCTGCATATTGATCNGTTTCGATAGAGCCATCAAANTCAGCATAATGACCGTCATCAATAGTGTTGGGTGGAGCATAGTTCTCTGGCGCACTGCTGGCTATGGGCGTTTTTTCTGCNGCCNCCGCAGCGCGTTGCTGTGGGCTGACATGAGTCGCCACATAGTCGCGCAGATTGTCGGCNGAAATTCCGGTTCTACGTGATAGCTCTTCAAGCATTAGTTGCCGAAAAACACCCTGCGGAATGCGATTAATTTGCGGCGCACAGACCTTGCTCAAGCGGGCTTTACCGTCTGCGGTTGAGCTATCAATGCCATCGTTAAGTTGTTCGAACAAAAATTCAGACAGTGGTTGGGCTTTTTTTACCTGCTCTTGGAAGGCTGTGGTGCCAAGCTGCCGAACCATGCTGTCTGGGTCTTCGCCGTCAGGCAAGAACAAAAACTTCGCCGACACACCATCGCGCATTTCTGGCAAGGCTATTTCTAAAGAGCGCGCGGCTGCGCGTCGCCCGGCGTTATCGCCATCGAAACAGAACACCAGTTCAGAGGTGTAGCGAAACAGTTTTTGCAGATGATTTTCGGTCAGAGCGGTGCCGAGCGTGGCTACGGCATTGGCTATGCCGTATTGCGCCAGAGCAATCACATCCATGTAGCCTTCAACCATAATCAAGCAGGGGATTTCTTTCAGTGTTTGTCGCGCTTCATAGAGACCATAAAGCTCTCGGCCCTTATGAAAGACCGGGGTCTCTGGAGAATTTAGGTACTTAGGTGTGCTGTCATCAAGAACCCGGCCGCCAAAACCAATGGTACGCCCGCGCTGGTCGCGAATAGGAAACATGATGCGATGACGAAACCGATCGTACTGCTTCTTTTCTTCCGGCTTAACAATAATCATGCCCGATTGATCTAGCAGTTGATTCTTTTCATCAGTCCCGCCGGCACTTTTGAGTAAATTGTCCCACCCAGGCGGTGCATAGCCAACACCGAATTGGGCGGCAATTTTACCACTAAGCCCACGAGCCTTAAGGTAGTCCACCGCGGTTTTTGCGTCTGGATGAGTGCGTAGCTGCTGCCGATAGTATTTGTCTGATTCGGTAAGCATTGAGAACAGGTTGTCTTTTTGCTTGGTGACTTTTCGGTCGGGAGCGGCCTCTCGAGGGATTTCCATGCCGGCATTTTTAGCCAGCATTTCTACGGCAGGCAAGAAGTCTAATCGGTCGAACTCCATGACAAAGCCCAGCGCATTGCCACCAGCGCCACAGCCAAAGCAATAGTAAAATTGTTTGTCTTGAGCGACAGTAAACGAGGGACTTTTCTCTTCGTGAAAGGGGCAGCATGCCTTGTAGTTTTTACCCGCTTTTTTTAGTGGCACACGTCCGTTCACCACATCGACAATGTCAATGCGGTCAAGGAGGTCATCAATAAATGTTTGTGGGATCAATCCGGCCATGGGTGCAATCGGTTACCGCAAATTTGAAACTACAGTGTAACTGCTTTATCGCGTAATGAAACTGCGATTAGCTATTAAGAGCAACCTTAACTAAGCCACTCACTGCGCCGCCATCGGCACGACCCTGAATCTGTGGGCGAAGTATACCCATAACCTTGCCCATGTCGCGCATAGATTCCGCGCCGGTCTCTGCAATGGCTGCAGAGATCAAGGCATTAATCTCGTCGTCATTAAGCGCGGTGGGCAAAAAGTCTTGAATGACAGTAATTTCATCAATCTCTATGGCCGCTAGCTCATCTCGTCCTGCCGCTTCATACTGGCTAATCGAATCACGTCTTTGTTTGATCATTTTATCCAGGATAGATAGCAGCCGTTCATCGTCAATCTCAATTCGTTCGTCGACTTCAATACGTTTAACTTCAGCTAGCATAAGGCGAATGGCGCCAAGGCGAGGTTTGTCTTTGGCGCGCATAGCTTGCTTCATTGCGTCGGTAATTTGTTTTTTCATCGACATAGAATATCTCCTGATAACTATTTAAAGGATTTCAGAAACACAAAAAGCGCCTACTAGGCGCTCCTTGATACTACACAATCTCAACCGTCGTTTCGAGGGGAGATTAATACAGCCGAGTAAACTTACGTGATTCGCGAGACACTTGCTTCTGATTCCGCTTAACTGCGGCAGCAGCTTTACGCTTACGTACCCANGTNGGCTTCTCGTAAAACTCGCAACTGCGAACTTTAGCCAAAACACCAGCTTTCTCACAAGAGCGTTTNAANCGACGTAGTGCTACGTCAAATGGCTCGTTTTCTTTAATACGTACACTTGGCATGTATGCTTAATCCTGTAGTTTAAGTAACTGTCGAGGGGACCATTCCGCATTCGACTGTTCAACGGCGCGTATTCTATACACTTCACGTATTTGTTGCAAAGGCTTTTTGGGCATTTTTCAGTGGCTTTTTGATTCTCNCCATTTCGTCATCTGTCCACGTCATGTAAGGATCTTACCGCCATTGGTTAAGTCTTGTTATAATTAGTTTTTAAATTCGATAAATTACATTAGGTGCTTGATACCATGCTTGTTCTGGGTATAGAAACTTCCTGCGATGAAACCGGTGTTGCTGTGTATGACAGTGACCGTGGGTTACTCGCGCACCGCCTGTATTCGCAGACTCAACTGCACGCAGAGTATGGCGGGGTGGTGCCCGAACTGGCTTCACGAGATCATGTCCGAAAAATTTTACCGCTGTTGGATGAGGTGTTAGCTGCGGCTGAGGTTAGCAAGCACGCGCTAGATGGCATTGCCTACACTGCGGGCCCGGGTTTGATGGGGGCTCTCATGGTGGGTGGGGCAACAGGCACAGCCTTAGGGTTTGCCTTGGATATNCCCGTATTGGGCGTCCATCACATGGAGGCCCATCTGTTGGCTCCGATGCTNGAGTCAACACCGCCGGCGTTTCCGTTTGTTGCTCTGCTGGTTTCAGGNGGTCACACTCAGTTAGTGTCGGTTAAAGCGGTTGGGGATTACCAGTTATTAGGTGAGTCACTGGATGATGCTGCGGGTGAAGCTTTTGATAAAACGGCAAAAATGCTCGATTTGGATTATCCCGGTGGTCCTGTTCTTGCGAAAATGGCCGAGCGTGGTCAAATCGACCGCTTTAGCTTTCCGCGACCGATGACCGATCGCCCCGGTTTGGATTTTAGTTTTTCAGGGCTTAAAACCCATACACGTAACTTAATTCAGAAGCATCGCGGCGATGATGTGTTGCCTGATGAACAAACTATTCTTGATATTTGTGCCGGTTTCCAGGAGGCAGTGGTAGATACGCTGGTGATTAAATGTCGCCGAGCAGTGTTGGCCGCAGGTATGAAAACGTTAGTGATTGCNGGCGGGGTGTCGGCAAATACTCGGTTGCGAGACAAGTTAAAGGTCGCCCTTGGGAAAGAGGGTGTCGACGTGTTTTATGCACGCCATGAGTTTTGCACTGATAATGGCGCTATGATTGCCTACGCAGGCTGTCAGCGTTTGCTAGCTGGAGAGCGTAATGAGATGACAATTACGGCTACACCGCGCTGGCCACTAGAGCAGCTAAATGTGCCCTCGGGCAAAATTAAATTACAGGAACCCGTTTAATGGACATTGTTTACATCAGAGACCTGCGTATTGAAACGATTATTGGTATCTATGATTGGGAGCGCGAGGTTAANCAAACAATTAGTCTCGACTTGGAAATGGCNCATGATATTTTGCGTGCGGCTGAAACTGATGATATTCAGTATGCCCTTAATTACAAATCGATTGCTAAGCGCTTGATTGCCTTTATAGAAGCGAGTGAATTTTTATTGGTGGAGCGCATGGCCGAGGAGATAGCCTCGATTGTCCGCAATGAGTTCTCGGTACCCTGGTTAAAGCTTCGCGTCAGTAAGCCTGGAGCACTGCGAGGCTCGCAGGATGTCGGCATTATTATCGAGCGTGGAGAGCGCAGCTAGTGGCCCTCATCTACCTGAGTTTAGGTAGTAACATCGATCGCCATATACGAATAGGGGCGGCGTTAGATGCCCTGCATGCCGAATTTAGAGAACTATTACTCTCGCCAGTCTATGAGAGCGACTCGGTGGGTTTTGAAGGCGATAATTTCTATAATTTAGTGGTCGGAATTCACTCGGACAAGTCAGTGGGTGAGTTATCGCTGATTCTCAAAGCAATAGAAAACGACAATGGTCGGGACCGCACCGCGGCGCGCTTCGGCCCTCGCAGTTTGGACATTGATATTCTTACGGTTGATGCAATTTGTGGGCACCGAGACGGCATAGAGTTGCCGCGAGATGAAATTCTTAAAAATGCATTCGTGCTGCTTCCAATGGCAGACCTTGCGCCGCAAGCACTTCACCCTAAGACCGGTAAATCCTATGCTGAGCACTGGCAGCATTACGACAAATCAAAGCAAAACCTATGGTCGGTAGAGTTTATCTGGCAAGGCCGAAGATTACCCGTTTAACTCGCCTCAAAGACTGTTAGAGCTGCCGCCATCAACCGCGATTGTTTGGCCGGTCATGTAGGTTGCCTCGACCGCTAAAAAGTACACCGTGTCAGCAATGTCAGACTCTGTTCCCAGCCGACCCATGGGTACTTTACTCAGCACCGAGTTTTGTTTGCTGGTGTCATCAGACTCGTGCTCGGGCCATAGAATTGCACCAGGGGCGACACTGTTAACGCGAACGTTCGGACCCAGTTCTTTGGCTAGTGTTTTAGTCATGGCGATGTTGCCGGCTTTAGCGATCGAGTAGATAGGGTGGCTCTTAAGTGCCTGCCGAGCATGCATGTCGGAGATATTCACGATGACTCCATTGCTATCTGTGAGCATAGGTGCCAGTTTTTGTGATAGAAAAAATGGACCCTTCAGATTGCTGTTAATCAGGTCGTCCCACTGCTGCTCTTCGCAATCAGCGAGAGGCGTTGGATAAAAACTAGATGCGTTATTAACCAGGACATCGAGTCGGCCAACTGAACCTACTAAGTTTGCAATTTTAGTTAATCCGCTCATGTCATTAAGATCGCTTTGCACTAACAGGCAGCTGTCTGCACGCTGCTGATTAAGCTGATCGCAAAGCTTGTTGGCGGCAGCGGCAGAGCGGTTGTAATGAATGATAATGGTATAACCCTGTTTATGAAACACCTCGGCAATGACAGCGCCAATGCGCCGTGCTGCGCCGGTAATTAGGATAACTGGGCTAATTTGATTGTTGTCAGAATGCATGTAAATACCTTAGTTTCTATGGCTGATAATGTTGTTTAAATTCGCTTAAAGCGTCAATTTGGCGTTGCTTTAATTGTGTTCCGATATCCGCACCTTTGATACCATTGGCGACTAAATCTGTTACTTGTACGGCAATGGCGGCCTCGCGGGCCTCTCGCAAATATCTATTAGGCGCATATTCTTGCTTTTCTAGCCCTTTTCGCCCTTTTGCATCGGCCATACAGCAGAGTAAGAAGTCGTCTAGTTTTTCCGCAGACTTCAGGGCGCCAATAACCGTTAACAGCTTTAGTAAGTTTTCTGGTTTGAATTCGAGTGACTTGTGGCACATCAAATGATATTCCGTCACCACCATTGCTAATTGGCGATGCTGGTTGGGAACCTTTAATCGATCACATACCTGTTTGACTAGGGGCAGTCCTCGGGCCTCATGGCCGGTATGGCGAGGCAGAATTTCCTTGGGCGTAATGGCTTTTCCCAAGTCATGCACTAGCACGGTAAAACGAATAGTAGCTTTATTGGTTAACAGCGCCGATTGCTGCAGTGCCATTAGTGTATGAATGCCCGTGTCGATCTCTGGGTGAAAATCTGCGCGCTGTTCAATACCAAACAGAGCCTCGACCTCAGGTAATAAGACGACCAGCGCACCACAGGACTTCAATGTTTCTATAAAAACGTCAGGAGAACGTTCACACAATGCACGTTGGGTTTCTTTCCATACGCGTTCAGCCACCAGCGCAGTCATTTCTCCACGATTAACGATTGTACACATTAGCTGGAGTGTTTCTGGTGCGAGGGTAAACCCAAGATGTGCATAGCGTGCGGCAAATCGCGCAACCCGTAATACCCTCAGTGGGTCTTCAGCAAAAGCATCTGAGACGTGGCGTAAAACCTTATTATCAAGATCTTGTTGGCCGCCATAGGGATCGGTAATAGTGCCATCAGCAGACTCTGCCATTGCATTAATGGTCAAGTCACGACGAATTAAGTCATCTTCAAGACTTATGTCGGGTGATGTGTGAAAGGTGAAGCCACCATAGCCAACGCCTGATTTCCTTTCGGTTCGTGCCAAGGCATATTCTTCACCGCTGCGAGGATCAATAAAAACGGGAAAATCCTGTCCGACTGGCCTATAGCCAAGGGCTACCATTTCTTCTGGAGAGCTACCGACCACTACCCAGTCATTTTCATGGCAGGGGTAATTTAGTAATTTGTCGCGAACGGCGCCGCCAACTCGGTAGATTTGCATGATTAGATTATCCTTTTCGCCATTGTAAGTCTCAACAGTAGCGACCTCAATCTAAACTCTGAAACATCGTGATAATGTTTTTTCAGTGCAGAACCATGATGGTGGCTTTGTGGGCTATTGTTTATGAATTAAATTGATCAAAGGCCACCTATGGATGCTGATTTTTGGCATAATGCTCACACTTTTTATAATTCTATTTTGAGGCTGTATGGTGGTTGGACCATCCCTTCTATCTGTCAAAGATTTGTGCTTTGAGCGCGACGACACTCAGATAATTGACTCTGTGTGTCTGGATCTCAGTGACGGTGAAATACTACAAATAGAAGGACCTAACGGTAGTGGTAAAACAACCTTATTGCGCTGTTGACCTCGGCGCTGACTCCGACACGCGGAAATATTTACTATCGAGGTAAAGCGCTGTCCGAATGTCGATTTGAATATCTCTCTGACCTGCTTTTTTTAGGACATCAGTCTGCGGTAAAGGTGACCTTGAGCGCAGAAGAAAATCTTAGCTGGATGACGGGNCGTTCGACAGTCTGCGAAGAGCTTTTATCGGCTTTGGACAGTGTGCAATTGACAGGTTATTCCGATGTACCCTGTTACCGACTGTCTGCTGGACAGCAGCGCCGAGTGGCACTAGCCCGATTACTCATTTCAGACGCTAAACTTTGGATTTTGGATGAACCCTTTGCGGCGCTAGACAGCCAAGGTGTAGCCTTGGTTGAAGACTGCATGCAGAAACATCTCGATGGGGGTGGTTCGGTTGTGCTGTCAACACATCAACCTGTCGCCATGAAAGCGGTGCGCCGCTACTCCCTAATGGATCAAGCTATTCAGGGAGCAGTTTAGAAATGATCTCTAACACTGGTTTTTGGGCTTTTCTCAGACGCGATTTGTTACTGATCAATCGGCGTCGAGGAGAGGTTGCTAGTCCGCTCATCTTTTTTATTATGGCAGCGACCTTTGTCCCTTTGGCAACAACCCCTGATGCTGAATTACTGAAAGACATTGCACCCGGTATCATTTGGGTTATGGCGCTCTTAGCAACATTGCTTTCTGCGGAGAGTTTGTTCGCAAGTGATTATCAGGATGGATCTTTGGAGCAACTGCTGATCAGCCCACAGTTGATAGTCATGCCGGTGTTGGGTAAAGTCACCGCGCATTGGCTGACCACGGGTTTGCCGTTGACGTTGGTGTCTCCACTTTTAGGCCTGTTGCTCTCGTTACCCACTGACGGTTATTTGCCGATGATGGCTGGCTTAGCGGTGGGTACTGGCTGTCTAAGCCTACTGGCGGCCTTGGGTGCGGCCTTGACCGTATCTTTGCCCAAAGGCGGGCTGCTGTTGACACTAATAGTGATGCCTCTTTATATGCCGGTTATTATTTTTGGCAGTGCCACCGCGCAGTATAGTATTCAAGGACTTGCTTGGACTGGTCCATTGGCAATTTTGGGTGCTATGCTGGCTCTGGCTATTGCGCTCTGTCCCTTGGCGATTTCCAGTGTGTTACGCCTGACGACGATTAATTAGGACTTAGATTAGACTATGAATTGGAACTGGTTTTATAGGATGGGATCGCCGCGCTGGTTTTACGAGTCCACTAGCCGATGGTTGCCATGGTTGGGCGCCCTAACATTTNTGCTATTGGCGGGCGGACTAGTCTGGGGGCTTGCGTTTGCGCCTNAAGACGCCAAACAGGGCAATAGTTTCCGTATTATCTATCTGCACGTACCGGCATCATTTTTAGCATTAGCCGGCTATTTTTTAATGGCAACAGCCGGAGCCATTGGGTTGATTTGGAAGATGAAATTATCCTATATGGTCATGAAATGCGCAGCGCCACTCGGAGCGGTACTCACATTTCTGGCGCTATTTACTGGAGCGGTTTGGGGTAAGCCCACCTGGGGNAGCTACTGGGTTTGGGACGCACGAGTTACCTCGATGTTGATTCTCTTATTTCTGTATNTGGGTGTGCTAGCTCTTCAGTACGCNTTTGANAGCAAGGATGTAGGTAATAAAGCTAGCGCCATATTGGCTTTGGTGGGCACTGTCAATATTCCTATCATNTATAAATCTGTGGACTGGTGGTTCACCTTGCATCAGCCGGCAACGATTCGTTTTACCGAAGCACCCTCGATGCACCCCGATATGTTCCAACCTTTATTGGTNATGATCTTAGGTTTTTATTGTTTTTATGCAGTGGCCTTAATACTGTCGGTGCGCGTAGAGATATTAGCGCGCGAACGAAAGACCAGTTGGGTGCGTGAACGAGTGAAACAGGCCACGCAAAATACTCTAGGAGCAGGATTGTGAATTTTCAGTTCGATAACGTTAGCCACATGCTAAATATGGATGGCCATGGGGCTTATGTGTGGACTGCTGTTGTAGTCACGGTGCTGTTGATGACGTGGTTGATCATCAATCCGCTGTTGCAGGGACGTAATGTGTTTAAAGAAATAGCGCGAGAAGTGTCCAGAGAGCAGCTTCGCCAAGACGCTGTTAAAGAGGGTACCTAATGCATCCACTACGTAAACAGCGTTTGCAGATTGTGGTGATGATAATTGCCGCGTCGGCCGTCGCTACTGGATTAATTATCTATATGCTGGGGCAAAATGCTAACTATTTCTACACTCCATCTCAGGTATTGTCGGGAGAGGCTCCCGAAGGCACTTTTATCCGCGCCGGAGGTATGGTGGTAGAAGGTAGTGTGCGCCGAGATCCCAACTCTCTAGCGGTGAACTTTGAGGTTACTGACGGCAGTGCCATTTTAGGGATTCGCTACACCGGAATTTTACCCGATTTGTTCGCAGAGAATGAAGCGGCAATTGCGGCGGGTAAGCTTGACCAGAACAGGGTACTTCAAGCCTCCGAGGTGTTGGCGAAGCATGATGAAAAGTACACTCCGCCAGAGGTTGCTGAATCGATGAATGCTGCCTATAAAGCCAAACAGAAACAGAAACCGAAAGCAGACAAATTATGACGGCTGAATTGGGTCATATTGCATTGATAATTGCGCTTTGTATGGCAGTTTTTCAAACCCTGGTGCCAATGGTAGGTTCGTTTAAGGGCTACCAGAGCTGGATGCGACTTGGACAGACCATGGCGTTCGGGCAGTTCGTGTTTATAGCATTGTCTTTCGCCTGCTTATCAATGGCCTTTCTCAACGATGATTTCTCTGTTGCCTATGTAGCAAACAATTCAAATACCCTGCTGCCAGACCGCTTTAAAATGAGCGCCGTTTGGGGAGCTCATGAAGGATCATTGTTGTTATGGGCTTTAATACTGGCAGGTTGGACCGCTGCGGTAGCTTTATTTAGTCGAAGAATGCCTTTGGTTTTTTCGGCCAGAGTTCTTTCGGTGTTGGGGTTTATCGCGGTTGGGTTTGCTCTTTTTTTACTACTGACCTCTAATCCTTTNGAACGAATACTACCAGTGATACCGCTCGAGGGGGGTGATCTTAATCCGCTGCTTCAAGATTTTGGTCTGATTGTGCATCCACCCATGTTATATATGGGTTATGTNGGTTTTTCTGTGCCNTTCGCCTTTGCCATTGCCGCGTTAATTGGTGGACAGTTTGATAGCGCCTGGGCACGGTGGGCACGACCCTGGATTAATGCCGCCTGGATGTTTTTAACCGTTGGTATCTGTTTGGGTAGCTGGTGGGCATATTATGAGCTAGGTTGGGGTGGCTGGTGGTTTTGGGACCCTGTAGAAAATGCATCCTTCATGCCATGGTTAATCGGTACCGCGTTAATGCATAGTATTGCTGCCAGCGAGAAGCGTGGCGTATTCCGTAGTTGGACATTGCTGTTAGCTATCTTTACCTTCTCTTTAAGCCTGCTGGGCACGTTTTTAGTGCGCTCGGGGATTCTTACCTCCGTTCATGCGTTTGCCAGTGACCCAGAACGCGGTGTTTTTATTTTAGCATTTTTGTTTGTAGTGGTCGGCGGATCACTGCTGTTGTTTGCGTTGCGGGGCCCTCAAATGAGGTCTTCGTCTGACTATCAAGGTTGGTCTAGAGAGACCATGTTGATGGTCAACAATGTGTTGTTGGTTAGTGCTACTGCGATGATTTTGGTGGGTACGCTTTATCCGCTGCTGGCAGATGTTCTTGATTTGGGTAAAATTTCTGTTGGCCCTCCGTATTTCAGTTTTTTCTTTGTACCCATCACTACTGTGTTAATGCTGTTTTTGGGGTTTGCTGGCTTTACTCGCTGGCAGTGGACCGATGCTCGGCTATTACTTCGCAAGGGTGTTGTCCCAGGTCTTATTAGTCTGGTCTTGGGGTTGCTATTGCCAGCTCTAGCTGTCGAGCAATTATCCTGGAGTAGTTATTCGCTAAGTGCTGTATTGACCCTTNTATTGGTTTTTTGGGTGATCACNATGAGTGCTGAAGATTTACTGCTAAAAGTTGACGGNAAAATGTCTAACTTAAAAGGTTTAACCGGAAGCTACTGGGGAATGCTGNTCGCTCATGCTGGCTTGGCAATCTGTGTGTTGGGTGTTGGTCTCAGTGCGAGTTATGACCTGCAACGCGATGTGCGAATGGTCCCCGGTGACCATGTAGACTTAGGTGAATATAGCTTCCAATTTGTTGGAGTGAAGCCTGCGGATGGCCCTAATTTCTCTGCCTATCGTGGCCAAGTACTGGTGACTGTGGGTGATCAATTAATCACCACCCTATGGCCAGAGAAACGCAATTATAAAGCAGCCGGGCAGACAATGACTGAAGCCGCTATTGACGGTAAGTTAACCCGAGATCTATACGTTTCCCTCGGTGAGCCACTCGGAGGAAATGCTTGGGCAATTAGAGTGCAAGTTAAGCCTTTTGTACGTTGCATTTGGTTGGGCGCGCTTATGGCCGGGCTGGGTGGTTTAATTGCCGGCAACGATAAACGCTATCGACGCCGAAAAAGCCGTTTAACTACGGCATCAAATGTAGGAGGAATTCGGGTTTGATGAGATTGGCGCTGTTTCTTCCTGTCGCTTTATTTGTTGTTCTCTCGGTTGTGTTGTTACTTGGCTTGGACAGTGACCCGACGGAATTACCTTCTGCGCTAGTGGATGAGCCTTTCCCAGCATTCAGGCTAGAGGCTTTGGACCCAGAGCAAGGATTTATAGACGAGCAGCAGTTGATTGGCGAAGTGGCCTTGGTCAACGTTTGGGCAACCTGGTGCTATGCTTGTCGAATTGAGCATGCGATGCTCAATCAGCTTGCCGAGAGTGGGGTTAAAATCATTGGTTTAAATTATAAAGATAATCGCGCGGATGCTTTTGAGTGGTTGACGTTGCGCGGTGACCCCTATGTGTTTTCCGTGTTTGATTTAAGAGGTTCTCTAGGGATAGATTTGGGTGTTTATGGCGCCCCTGAAACCTTTCTTATAGATGCCCAAGGGATGATTCGTTATCGCCGCGTCGGTGTTGTTGATGAGCGAGTTTGGAGCAATGAATTTGCCGGTTTATACGCGAAGCTGAAGGCCGAAGCACAATGAAAAACTTGGTCTTTTTAGTCTTGCTTTTGATGTCAGGGTCAGTGAATGCGACCTCTGATTTAGTGGTTTTTTCTGACCCATCCTACGCTGCCCGTTATCAAAGCATGATTNTGGAGTTACGCTGTCCAAAATGTCAAAACCAGAACCTTGCCGACTCTAACTCACCTATTTCTCAGGACTTACGTGCAGAGGTGCAGCGTTTGCTTGAGCTAGGGATGACTGACGGCGAAATACAGCAGCATCTTATGGCGCGTTACTCTGAGTTTATTCTTTATCGGCCTCAGGTTAACAAAAGCACCTACTTATTATGGATTGCGCCAATAGTCATTTTGTTGATCGGAATAGTAATTATTTTTGGCTTGAGTCGACGTTCGGCTGTCGTATCAGAAGTCCAGAATCCTGATATCCAAGATAACAAACAGCGTCTTGCTGATTTACTTAAAAACGGAAATCAATAGCCATGCTGACCTGGATGTTGACTNTGATNGCGGTTGCTTTTTTATTCGTTCTCTACCCCTTTGTTTTTAACGACGATTCTTCAGNTANTAAAGGTCAAGAGCAGGGGAAAATCGCAGAGAAAGACAATGTTCGGTTATTCAAAGAACAACAAGGCCAGTTTCAGCGGCAGTTAGACGTAGGCGATATTGACGCTCAACAATTCGCAAGGCTGATGACTGAGGCTGAACAGTTGTTGTTAGCCAATACCGCACTGACGTCGAATCGAAAATACAAGGTACTCTCGGGGGGACTCTGGTTACTGCCTATTTTAGTGTTGCTGCTGCCAATGGCCACGATTGCGCTCTACCAGCAAGTAGGAGCGATTGAGGATCAAGAAATAGCGGCTTTGATCGAACTACAAAGTTCTGTAGGCAACAATTCAGTCTCTGACTCGTGGAATGTCGAACTGATTGAAGCGTTGCAGAAGCGCGTTATAAGCCGCCCAGAGAATATTTATTATTGGGCAATGCTGGCGCAGTGGGCGATCAGTAACAATGATATGGCGAGTGCGAATGAGTATTTTGCCGCCGCCCTTAAAGTCGCCCCTAGCGATAGTTTTCTACTCGCCCAGTATGCTGAATCATTATTTTTACTTGACGGTAATCGCTTTACTCCGCGAGTCGTCACTGCCGTTGATACAGCATTTGCGGCTGACACTACTAATCAGACGGTACTTGGATTAAAAGGGATAGAGGCATTTGCTAATGGCGACCTGAGTCTTGCGATCACCTATTGGCAGGGCGCACAGCAGCAGCTGGATCCTGCTGGTGCGATATTTCAGGGATTGCAAACGGGTATTGATCGCGCTCAATTACTGCTCACCTCATCACCCGGCGGTAGTTCACCGATGACCCAGCTCAATGAGAGAGAGCAGGNAGTTAATGTGTCGGTCCGAGTCAGTATTGATCCACGGGTGCCGACTACTCCAGATCAGAGAGTTTTTGTGGCGGCGCTGCGAGAGGATGGCCCCCCCATGCCCNTAGCCGCTAAAAAGATAAGCGNTTCTCAGCTNCCGGGGACCATTGTGTTGACGGACGCTGATGCGCTTGTTGCAGGCCAAGAGTTATCAACCGCTAAACGGATAAAGATTGTCGCTAGACTATCTTCATCCGGTTCAGCTACGCCTCAGGCTGGTGACTGGGAAGCGGTAAGTGATAGTTTTATGCTCGATAAGAAGAGTGCTCAAGTCAGCTTAATAATAAATCGGCAGAGAAAATAGTAGGTTACGGGTTACCGTTCTTATAACTAAGTTTGTAAATGACCGATTTAGTGTTTTTTGTCACGACGATAATGTGTAAACTTACATATAAGACACTCTGACAATAACAGCGCCAAACGGCTAGGCTAAAACCTAAAAATGGCTATATATGCGGCTTAAATCAATCAAACTGTCAGGATTTAAATCCTTCGTCGACCCGACTAATGTCAAATTCCCAAGCAATCTCTGCGCAGTGGTTGGCCCCAACGGCTGTGGAAAATCTAATGTCATTGATGCGGTGCGCTGGGTTATGGGCGAGAGTTCTGCGAAAAATCTTCGCGGTGATTCTATGTCGGATGTCATCTTTAACGGCTCTGGTGGCCGAAAGCCGGTAGGCCAGGCTTCTGTTGAGTTGATTTTTGATAATACCCAGCAGCGAATTGTCGGTGAATATGCCGCCTATAATGAAATTGCTATCAAACGCAAGGTGACTCGAGATGGCCAGTCGAATTACTATTTAAATGGTACTAAATGTCGCCGTCGCGATATTACTGATATTTTTCTTGGCACCGGTTTAGGGCCGAGAAGTTATGCGATTATAGAGCAGGGGATGATCTCTCGACTGATCGAATCCAAGCCGGATGAGTTGCGGATTTATATCGAAGAGGCAGCTGGGATTTCCAAATATAAAGAGCGGCGCAGAGAGACAGAAAGCCGTATGCAGCGCACCATGGAAAATCTGGAGCGCTTAACCGATATACGGGATGAACTTGGACGCCAGTTGAGTCGCCTAGAACGTCAGGCAAAGGCAGCTGAAAAATATTCTGAGTACAAAAAACAAGAACGACAGTTAAGCGCTGAGCTATTAACGCTTAAGTGGAGAGGCTATAACCAGGATGCCATGGGTCTAAAAGCCGTGATTGGTGGTTTTGAAGTTGAAAAAGAGAAGATTGTTGCGCAGCGCAGTCATTGCGATACCAGTATTGAAAAACTCCGAACGCAATATACCGATCAGAGCGATGCTTTTAACGAAATTCAAGCGAGGTTCTATAAGATTGGCGGTGAAGTTACCCGCATCGAACAAGCTATTGAGCATGCGCAACAGCGTGCTCAAGATATTGATAGAGAGCTTCAGCAAACTGAGCGCAACTATCAAGAGACTGACGAGCATCTTAATGCAGATAGAAATAAGGTTGTTGGCTGGCAGGCAGAATTTGATGAATTGACGCCGGCATTNGAACAGGCCACTGAGTTAGAGGCGGTTTCTACGGCAGCGCTTGAAGAAGCTGAACTGGCGATGAACCAGTGGCAGCACAACTGGGACGAATTTAATCAGAATTCCGCCAATCCTCGGCAGCAAGCTGAGGTACAGCAGTCACGGATTCAGCATCTCGAACAGTTAATGCGACGCCTCTCAGAGCGAAAGCAGAATTTAGAGGCCGAAGCGACTAGCTTTCAGGCCAGTCCAGCTGAGGAAGAGTTGGCATCTATCAAAGAGCGTCTGGATGCGACTGAGCAAGCGCGTACCCTTACTGATAATCAGCGCCAAGAGAATCGCCTGGCGATTGAGACACTGCGTGCTCAAGAGCTGCAAACCAATACAGAGTGCGATGATCTTCGTGGCACCCAACAGACCTTGAAGGGGCGTCAGGCGTCACTTCAAGCACTGCAGCAGGCCGCTATGGGTGATGATGCAGAACAGCAGTGGCTGGCGGGTGCTGGGCTCGACAAACAACCCAGGCTGGCTGATCAAATGACGGCTGCAGCCGGTTGGGAACTCGCGGTAGAAACTGTATTGGGGAGCTATTTGCAAGCGGTTGCGGTGGATGACATGGCCAGCTCCGTTGATCTTATGCAGGGTTTCACTAAAGGTGAATTATTATTTGTTAGTCCAGGAACTGTTGAGCNTCATTCGGCCTCAGCAAAAGGGCAGTTACTGAGTGATCTCGTTGAGGGTGATTCGGCCAAGACNCTGTTGGCCAATGTGTTTATTGCTGAATCCTTGGCAGAGGCTCTTGCTTTGCAGNCTAAATTGGCTCTTCACGAGTCAGTGGTTACCGCGGATGGTATCTGGCTGGGTGCAAACTGGGCGCGTGTTGCGCGAGATAAAGATGCGACGGTGGGTGTTCTTCAACGAAAACAAGAGTTGGACGCTATTGAAAAACAGCTCAAAGAGCTCTCAGTCGCTATTGGAGGTCTTGAAAAGCAGCGTGAAGAAAATGGGCTTACGTTGAGGGATCTTGAAACGGCTCGCCAGAAGATTTCTTTAAGTATTGAGGAACAACAGAGTAATTATGCAGAGTTACGTTCTAAGCTGAGTGGATTTGAGGTACAAATTGAGCAATTTAAAGCGCGTAAGGAGCGAGCAGACAGTGAATTAGCCGATGTTCTTAAGCAGTCGCAAGCTGAAAATGAAAATCTCGTTTCAGCGCGGGTTGTGTTGCAAGAGTCCATTGAAAAAATGGAAGTCGATACTGAGCTTAGAGCAGGCCTTGTAAGTCAACGTGATTTACTGAGAACTACTCTGGATAGCGAGCGTCAAACTGCTCGTCAACATCGTGATAATCGCCAGCAATTAGCCCTTCGTGAGGGCTCCCTAAGTACGCAACTTGCGTCAATCAAAGATGCGATTGTGCGTCTGGAATTACAGTTTAAGAGACTTGAAGAGCGTCGTGCGGAGCTGCGTCTCGCATTTGAAATCAAAGAAGATCCCACCGATGATCACAAGCAGCAATTAGAGCAGCAATTAGAAGCGCGTCTGAAAGTTGAAGATGAACTGGGTGAGTCTCGCAAGCAGGTCGAGGCAACGGAGTACGAGACTCGCGAACAGGAAAAACGGCGTGGTGAATTGGAACTAGAATTACAGAATTTGCAAGGCGAGTTAGAGACGCAGCGATTGTCAGCCCAGGAAGTCAGTACTCTCAGCAGTACTGTCGAACAACAGATCAAAGATAAAAATGGGGTGTTAGCTGATTTGTTAGACGCGCTGTCAGAGGACGCTGAACTGGTTGATTGGGAAGAACAATTACAACTGATCGCTAATCGTATTCAGCGCCTTGGGCCGATTAACTTGGCGGCTATTGATGAGTACAAAATCGAATCAGAGCGCAAGAACTATTTGGACAAGCAAAATCAGGAGCTTGAAGAGGCACTTGAGACGCTGCAATCTGCTATTCAGAAAATCGATCGCACTACTCGAACCCGATTTAAAGAAACCTTCGAATTGGTAAACACCCATATACAGGCTCTATTCCCAAAATTATTTGGTGGAGGGCACGCCTACTTAGAAATGACCGGTGACGATTTACTCAACACTGGTGTTACCTTGATGGCTCGACCTCCAGGCAAGAAAAATGCGTCTATTCACTTGCTGTCAGGCGGTGAAAAAGCACTCACAGCCATTGCGATGGTGTTTGCGATCTTTAAATTGAATCCAGCACCATTTTGTATGTTGGATGAGGTAGATGCCCCCTTAGATGATGCCAATGTGGCGCGGTATGCTGCTATGGTTAAAGAGATGTCTGAGCAGGTACAATTTATCTTTATTACGCACAATAAAATTTCGATGGAAGCGGCCAATCAACTGATGGGTGTGACNATGCATGAAGCTGGGGTTTCAAGGTTAGTCAGTGTGGATGTTGATCAAGCTGCTGAACTCGCTGGTGCTTAAGTATTTAGTTTTTTAAAGGATGGTTATACGTTATGACAAGCAATGTTAATGGTCAGCAATTTATTCGTTATCTAAGGGTCTGATATGGATTTTTTTGGTCCTAGAGAAATACTCATTGTGGTGGCTATTTTAGCATTGGTAGCTGTTGTCCTTGACGGAGCACGTCGAATAAAGCGCAACCGTTATGAAAACTTACAAATGTCTTCACGTAACCTTAAACAGTCTCCTGACCGCCATGACTTTGACGATAATGCACTGGACCATAGTCAATTTCCGTCTGGCGGTTCGAGAGTGGTTGGCGCAAGATCTGCTGATGATTTAAGCGCTGAGAAAAAAACCACTGCTGGCAACGGCGAGTTTAGTTTTTCAAAACAACCAGAACAGCAGGGATTCGATTTAGATCATTCAATATTTGCCAGTCGCGATGATGAACTCGATGACTTAGAGGTTCCCATCGTGACACCTGAGCCTGAATTAGCCAAGCAATCAAGCGCTGAGGGACCCCAAGACGTATTAGTAATGCACTTAATGGCTAACAAAGGCGAAATGCTTAATGGCGGAGACCTTTTAGAGTCTTCAGTCGAGGTCGGGTTGCGTTATGGGGCGATGAAGATTTTTCATCGTCATCTCAATGATGATGGATCGGGGCCGGTATTGTTCAGTATGGCTAATCTGGTTAACCCTGGTACCTTTGACCTGAACACTATGGCTAAGATAACCACGCCAGGTGTGACTCTATTTATGGCATTAGACGAACTCGATGACCCCAGCGATGCATTTGAGATAATGATTGAAGCGGTTAACANCATGGCTGAAAAATTACCCTTAAATGTGATGGATGAGTCCCGCAGTTCAATGACTGTTCAAACTATAGATCATTACCGTCAGAGAGCAAAAAAGGCTAGATTGCAGCAGTCAAATGATCATCAATAATCACGGGACTTAGCTTCATGGCATCTATCCCTGAGAGTATCTTTGAGGAATACAAACAGCTTGTTGCTGAGTTAAATCAGCACAATCATCGTTATTATGTTCTCGACGATCCCTCCGTGCCAGATAGTGAGTACGATCGGCAAATGCGTGCATTGCAGGAGATAGAGCGAGTTTATGTAGATGCGGTTGCTGAGGACTCACCCACTCAGCGAGTTGGTGGNGCCGCACTGCAGTCATTTTCACAAATCACACATGTATTGCCGATGTTATCATTGGATAATGCGTTCAGTGATGCTGAGCTTGAAGATTTTGAGCGTAAGGTAAAAGACAGGCTCAATCAGACTATTGAAATAGACTATGTTTGTGAGCCCAAACTGGATGGGGCAGCGGTGAGTGTGTTGTATCGAGACGGTCTTCTAGTGTATGGCGCAACTCGCGGTGATGGCAGTGTCGGTGAAGATATAACCGCCAACGTGCGGACTATAAAGAATGTCCCATTGAAACTTCAGGGCGATAATATTCCAGAAATACTTGAGGTTCGAGGCGAGATTTATCTCCCCAAAGCGGGGTTTGATGCCCTCAACGAAGCTGCGCGTGCTGCCGGAGGAAAGACCTTTGTCAATCCTCGTAATGCGGCGGCTGGGAGTTTGCGGCAATTAGATTCGAAAGTAACGGCAAGCCGGCCATTGGAGATGTGCGCCTACAGTGTTGGTCAATACCAGGCGGAGAGTACNCCATCTACACACCAAGGTATGCTTGAAGCGCTCGGTGGCTGGGGATTTAAACTGAATGAGCATATGGAAACGGTCACCGGTATAGACGCCTGTGCAGATTATTATAAACGGTTGGCGCAGCGTCGGAATAAGCTCCCTTACGATATTGATGGTATCGTTTATAAAGTGAATCAGTTAGCTCTTCAGGAGCGATTAGGATTTGTTGCTAAAGCACCACGCTGGGCGATCGCTCGAAAATTTCCAGCGCAAGAAGAGATGACGCAATTACTAGGCGTGGAATTTCAGGTTGGTCGCACCGGGGCAATCACTCCAGTAGCACGCTTGCAGCCGGTTTTTGTCGGTGGTGTAACAGTCAGCAATGCGACCCTACACAATCGCGATGAAATTGAGCGTTTGGGTGTGCGGGTTGGCGATTTTGTTATTATCCGTAGAGCGGGTGATGTGATTCCTCAGATTTCTAAAGTCGTTTTAGAAAAAAGACCTCCTAATGCTGAGCCTATTCTTTTTCCAGAACGCTGCCCAGTTTGTCAGTCTTCTGTGCAGCGCAATGAGGGAGAGGCCGTGGCAAGATGCTCTGGAGGGTTATTTTGTGGGGCGCAAATAAAAGAGGCGATTAAACATTTTGCCTCACGCAAAGCCATGGATATTGACGGCTTGGGAGATAAGCTCGTTGAACTTATGGTCGATGAGACAATTATTTTTTCAGTAGCGGATCTCTATGACCTTGATGAGAAGCGGCTAGTTGGTTTAGAGCGTATGGCAGAAAAGTCAGCCGCTAATTTAGTAGCCGCAATAACGGTTAGTAAGCAGACTACCTTGGCTAAATTTTTGTATGCCCTCGGTATACGTGAGGTGGGCGAGGCAACAGCACAAACATTAGCTAATAATTTTGGAGCCATAGAGCCCATTGCCCAGGCGTCGGCGGAGGAATTGTTAGAGATAGACGACATTGGGCCGGTGGTTGCGCGACATATTGTTAATTTTTTCCGTAACCCAGATAATCTCTCCATCATCGAGGCGCTGCGTAATGCCGGTGTTCGATGGGCTGATATTGATCTCTCAAGTCAGGATTCACAACCTCTAAAAGGTCAGACTTGGGTGTTAACNGGCGGTATGCAGATCATGAGCCGAGCTGAAGCAAAAGATGCGTTGCAGGCCCTGGGTGCNAAGGTCGCTTCAAGTGTGTCGGCTAAAACTAATCAGGTTGTTGCTGGGCCGGGTGCAGGGTCAAAACTAACCAAGGCTGAAAGTTTAGGTATTCCGGTCATGGACGAAGCCCNGTTCATGGACTTTTTGTCGGCGCAACGACAATAAAATGCTAAAAACCAACACAGGACATTGAGCAGATTGAATAAACCCTCTTCGAAAAGTTTCTTAAAGCGCCGATCAACTTGGATTGCTTCAATGCTTGCTTGCTTTGCCTTTTTACTGATGGCAGTTGAAGTCTACAACGTGCCGATGTCATTGCTGATCAGTAATTTATTGTCGATGTTGGTTGGTCTAGGGCTAATTGTTGCCCTCAGTGCTGCTGTTGGATGGCTGTTGGTGGTCTTGCGTAAACGCCGCAAATAAGTGAATTCTCAAACGTTTTCTTTTCGCCATTATTTGGCAACCATTGGCTCGAGCAATTTTGCCATGGGTGTACACACGATCCTATTCCCATGGTTAATCATTGGGGTTTTGGAAGAGTCTCCGAGTCGGCTTGGGTTGGCGCAAATGGCGCTGTTACTGCCCAACTTGCTCTTCATTTTGCCGGGGGGCGTAGTCTCTGACGGTCGTCACCGTGGGAGTTGGTTGTCAGTACTTTATGCTCTCTATATTTTGCCTGTGGGGCTACTGTTTATAGCGGTTGCCACAGATCAACTTTCATTTTCGCTTATGCTGCTGTTTGCCGTGAGTTTCGGCACAATTTCTGCGTTTGTTCAACCGGCACGGGAAAGTTTACTGGGCTATGCTGATCAGAACCTTATGCATCAGGCTGTTGCAAAGGTTGTCGCAGTACAGTTTGTTGCTCAGGGTGTAGGGTTTTTCTTTGCTGGTCAGATCGGAAATTTGGGTGTACTGCCACTACTGACATTTCAAGTCTGTATGTTCGTGTTCAGTGCCTGGTGTATTCGCCAGTCTCACCCGCAGATGAAATCGCCTCATGATATCTCTAAACAACCTATAACCGAGCCTAGAAAGCCAATAGCTGAACTGCGTAAAGGCTTTAATTTGTTTGCAGAAAATCGTGCACTGCTGCATCTCATATTTCTTGTATTTGCCACTGGATTTCTTGCATTTGGGGTCTACTTAGTCGGAATGCCGCTTATCGCCAAGCAGGGTTATGGTGGTGGCGCTCAGCTCTATGCAGGACTACAGATTATCTTCACACTGGGTATCGTCAGCGCTAATCTTGGAGTAATGAAGAGAAAGACGATGTTTAAACGCCCAGGCCGCCTGATGATTGTTAGTTTTCTATGGCGCGGCAGCCTAGTGGGTATCGTTGCATTTTTACCTAACCTTTGGGTGTTATTCCCGGTGGTGTTCGTGTGGGGTTTTTTCTCAGGATTGTCGATGACCTTAGGCCGTACCATTCTTCACAATCAAGTCCCACATGCGTTGCGCTCCAGAGCTGCTTCTGTTTATCAGTTGAGTTTGTTTGGTGGCGCACCTCTAGGTGCCTGGGCAAGTGGTATGGCTATTCAAACAATAGGTTTGAGTGCGACTTTTATTGTTATTGCCATTCTCACTTTGGCAGTCTCTTTGATAGCGGCCACAGCGTCACCTCTATGGTCTCTGGCCACTGAAGAGCCGAATAACTAGACAGCAGTAAACGCAACTAATGCCGCGGTTACTGCTACGTTTAGTGATTCAACACCATTGTTCATTGCGATGCCGGCACGATAATCGCAGAGCGATGCGATACTCTCACTGACGCCGTCTGATTCGTTACCTAAAATATAGACCACTGACTGATCACGTGGAATATCCGACAAGGGTGTCGCGTCATGAGACGACAACATGCATAGTTTAAAGCCCTGTTGTTGTAGCTTTTTTAAAGCAGTGGGCAAACTATCGCAGCGTAATATGGTGCCTTTGAAAACCGTGCCTGCACTGGCTTTAATGACTAATGATGAGATTTCAGCGACGCCTTTGGTGGGCAGAAGTAAACCATAGCAAGGGCTGGCAGTAACACTGCGAATAATCATCCCCAAATTCTGCGGATTAGTTACCCCATCTATGGCTATTAATACTTTAGGATTTCCCTCGGTCAGGGCACTCATAGCCTGCTCATAAGGCTGATAGCCGGGGCAGTGTATGTCACAGGCAACGCCTTGGTCCTGCTTGCTATTGCGTGAAATACGCGCCAGTTGAGAGCGGTTGTGATAAAGCACTTCGATATTGCGTTGCGTTGCTAACTGCTTGATTTGATCAATAATGCCGCCACCGCGATTACTGTCGGCGAGATGCAGACGGTATATATCCAATTTTTTATCATCGAGTATTTCTAAAACCGGTTTGCGGCCGTAAACGGTAATGAGTTGATCAAAAAAAACTTTTCTTTTTAAGTACTCAGGGCTGTCAGAGCGCTGATCAGGAGACTGGGTCGGATTCATGTTAGCCTTTTATGTCTGGTACGATTTCGGTAGCAGCCTTCAGTAAGCCCGCTATTATCTTTAGGTCTTCAGTGGAAGCCTTACCCTGAGTTGCTGATATGTCCAATGCTATGCTACCCAGCCCAGAATAGACTTGCCGCCATGCTTCTGGTGCCTTCTCTAAAGCCGTTAGATGAGTTTCAACCGTGTTGTTATCGCCCCGCGAGATAGGGCCTGTTAAGGCACGTTTGGCATCAGTATCAAAATAGTTATTCAAGGTTTGATGAATGAGAGCCTGCAGCGGATTGTGTTGTTTTTCTAGGTTTACACCGGACTGGCTGAGCATTAGTTTACTAAGTTCCAATAAGCTCACTAGATTATTGCAAGCCATGACGGTTGACGCGTGATAGAGAGCTTTTTTATCGCGATCAATAGAAAATAGATCTGCGCCAATGGCTTTGAATAGACCCGATAATACCTCCAGAGCTGAAGAATCACCCTCTATCGCACAAGAGGTCCCAGCGAAGTGTTGCAGCGATAATTTGGGGTCAGCGAAGCTGTGTACGGGGTGCAGTGATGCAATGCCGATATCGACAGCTCTAGCCTGACTAAAAATACCTGATGAGATTGCACCGCTGCAATGAAAGACGATATTACCGGGCTGCAATACGCCTGCATTGAGCAGTGAATCACCGACAGCCTGAAGTTGATCGTCTGGGCAAGTTAACATCCAGATATCTGCAGGCTTTAGATTAGTATAAGACTGGTTATCGATGCCAATAGCTTCGCCCGCACCAATGAACTTCACTGCTTCATGGGCCGAACTATGGGTGCGGTTGATTACTTGATTGATCTGCACATGTGCGGACAGTAGTTTACACAAGGTAGAACCGGTATGCCCGGCGCCAAGACAGCTCAGGGACAGTGATTTATAAAGTCCATGGTCTGCGATGCTGTTAGCTGGCGTATGCTCAGACATAGTGGTAACTAAAGTTGGTTAAGTAATTTCTTGTAGGCCTGTACGGTGCTGGCCATACCCATAGTTAGTGAGTCTACGATAAAAGCGTGGCCAATAGATACCTCAAGAAGTCCTGGAATTGATGCAAATTTAGCCAAGTTGTGCAGATTTAGATCATGACCGGCATTCACTCCCATCCCCAGGGATGTTGCAAGTTCGGCCGCTTTTTTGTGCTGCTGGAAAAATGAATCTGCGCGATCACTACCCCAGGCTTCAGCATAGGGTCCGGTATAGAGCTCAATTCGATCAGTACCGATCTGTGCCGCGAGCTCAATTTGCTCTGGGTCGGGATCCATAAAGAGGCTTACCCTCATTCCCTGATCTTTGAGGCGTTTAATGATGGGTTCCAGTGCCTCACCAGAGTGCCTTAAATTGAAGCCATGATCTGAGGTTAGCTGGCTATCATTATCGGGTACCAGAGTGCATTGATCGGGCTTAGTTTGTTCAACTAAAGATAAAAAGCCGGGATAATCGCCTATTGCTGGGGCAAATGGGTTTCCCTCAACATTAAATTCCAAATTGGCTAAAGGCTGCAGCAGGGCGGCGAGTTCTCGAACATCGCTCGGGCGAATATGTCGCTGATCAGGCCGTGGATGCACGGTAATACCGTCAGCACCGTTATCGATACAAAGTTGAGCATGATGCAGAACACTGGGATAATTTCCCTCTCTTGAGTTCCTCAACAGGCTTACTTTATTAAGGTTAATGCTAAGTGCGGTCATAAAATCGTATGGTTACCTTATGGGTACAGGACGTTCAAACGCCGCAGCTGCGGGTTCAGGATCTTTGCGTGCAACCCAAACTTCAGGATTTAGCAGTCGTGCACTAAGAATTCTAATTGGCTCTATTGGGACATCCTGATACATGCTAAAGCCGCTGGTCGGCACCACCGCAATCGCGTCGACAGTATCCATACCACTGATCACCTTGCCAAAAACAGCATAGCCGATTTTATCGCCTTTGCTGTCTAGAAAGCTGCTACTGCTATGATTAATAAAAAACTGTGCTTGGGCAGAGTCAGGCGCGCTAGTACGCGCCATAGCAATTGTTCCTCGTAGGTTTTTAAGCCCATTAGATGCCTCATTGACGATCCGTGGGCGCTCTGACTCGCGTGCAGTAAAGTCAAAGGTGAAGCCGCCTGTTTGAATCATAAATCCTTTAATGACGCGATGGAAAATCAATCCATCATAGTGAAAGTCATTAACATGTTTAATAAAATTATCCACGGAAACTGGCGCTTTTGCTGGAAATAGCTCAATAACAATAGCGCCTTTTTCTGTTTCTAGCTTCACCTGAGGATTGGCTGCTTCGGCCTCGCTTGCAGCGACCATTTTTAGCGGTGCCATGACAAGCCATAGGAGAACGATGCTAGGTGATAGTTTCAATGCTCTTAGTCGCCCAAATATTGTAAAGCTCGTACGTTTTAAAATCATGGTTAACCCCACTCTGAAAGTCTCTTTCTGCCCTTTAACTTAGGAATAAAAGCTACTAGTAGGGCGGCTAAAAACACCGTCAGAGCGCCGTATAAAAAGAATTGATTACTGCTATCGTTTTCTAAAATTTCAACCTCTGCCTTTAATACATCATTGTCGCTTTGCAGCAGAGTATTCTGTTTTACCAGTGTTTGGTTCTGTTGGTTCAAAGCTACTGGGTCAGAAGATATTCCCTCCATCTCAGAAAATTCTCTGGCGAACTTTTTCTTATCAGCTTCCAGTTGCTCATTAGCTTGTTGGAGAATTTCAATATCACTCTGAAATCTTTGTATGGTCTCTTCGAGTTCCTTAACCTGGGCGCCAGAAGCATCTAATTTAGCCTGGCTTTTTATCAGCTGTTGCTTGCCTGATGGTGACTCGGAAATGAATTGCTCTTCCATCCAGCCCTTATAGCCATTGGCAGTTGATACCAACCCCCAGCCATCACGCAAATCTAGTAGATCAACCGTGACGCCAGACTTGATGCCCCAATGGACTATTTTGCATCGTGGGCAGGGTGTTTCTCGAAGTGGCACGAAAAATTCGTCTGAGACGTAGCGAACCTGTGGCTCAAAAGGGATCGGCGGGGTCTCGATTTCAGGCTCAATTGCCTGGTTATCTGAAACCTCTAATTCTTGAGTGATGTCAGTCTCTGCAACGGCATTGGCTGGCTCTTGAGCCAGGAGCACGTTCGCCGTCGTCAATGACAGTAAGAGCGTAATAAAAGCTGGAAATTTCATAAGGTTTCTGACCGATGGGTACATTCTGAGAATCATACTATGATTGAGTAAAAAAATCTGTGGTGTTAAGGAAGTACCTTCTTAAATGGCTTTACGGAGACCGCTTGATAAACGCCTGCTGCCATATAAGGATCCGATTCTGCCCAACGTTGTGCGTCTCCTAGGCTATTAAATTCAGCAATGATTAGGCTGCCAGTAAAGCCAGCCTCGCCAGGTTCTACGTTATCAATCGCTGGATGCGGGCCTGCAACTAGCAGTCTGCCTTGCTCTTTGAGATCAGCTAGTCGGGCCAGATGTTGCGGGCGTGCTTGGCTGCGCAGGGCTAGACTGTTTTCGACGTCTTCACTAACGATTGAATACCACATAATTATTTTTTCTCAGCTTCGACTTTAAGGATATCTTCGAAGGGCATGCCGGTTAGGCGAGTAATCCCACGGAAGACATAAAACAAATTGGCAGTTAAAAACAGCGTCATGGGCAGAGCGATGACGGGAAAACTTAAGGCGGTCATTCGACCTAACTGTTGATTAAATAGCTCTGTACCAGGGTCCGCGGTAAGAATAACTACAGCCAAAATATAGTTTACGGCGGATGACAGAAAAAACGAACTGGAGAGTACCCAAGAGGCATTGATCAACAGTTTGTCAAACGCGGCGTTGGCATCGTTATCCTTTAATGCTTGAGAAATTGCGGCCGTATTCATCACTGACTCATTGAGTAAAAAGGTATGAATCAGTGGCTGTGATGTTTTTAAAGATAGCAACACCGCAATGCCAAGCATTCCCGGTATGGCTGCCTCCTTGATAGCGATGTAGACAGCGTCGAGTTCCAGCAGGCTGATACCCCCGGTCAATGACACGCTGACTATGCCCAGTGCTGAAAAGAAATTAACCTTACGCAGATTAATAAACTCTCTGGACCCATAAATAATCGGAAACGCGAGTGCTATCAATATAGCGGGTTTAATACCTAGATACTCTTCCCCGCTTAGCTTGGTCAATATAAGCGTAGGCAAAATGAGATTNAATGCCAAATTCCACAGCAAACTGGGCGGTTTTGTCATAACCNCGTCATCCTGCNGTTGTGCTGTTGAACTGTGCAACTTACTCATGAATAAACCATTAACGTGTTGGACGCCCATTGTATCCATCTAGCCGCGCTTGTCGACTTTAACCTAGCCTTTATAGCGGTTAAGCTCGCTTGCTTATTTGGCACAATTACACTAATGCTTATGAGATAATAGGACATAATTTAACCGTTTAGGGGAATCCACAGTTGAGCAGTCAGTACTTTTCTATACACCCACAAAACCCTCAGGCGCGATCAATAACTCAGGTCGCAGATATCGTTCGCCGCGGAGGACTTATTGTCTACCCCACTGACTCGGTGTACGCGATTGGTTGTCACATTGGTGATAAGCAGGCGTTAGAAAGAATTAGAGCTATTCGTCACCTCGACAAGCAACACAATTTTACCTTGGTTTGCCGCGATCTCTCAGAGCTCGCAAATTACGCAAAGGTCGATAACAGTGCTTTTCGAATTTTAAAAGCCAGCACCCCTGGCGCTTTTACCTTTATTTTGACGGCGACTTCGGAGGTGCCAAAGCGATTGATGCACCCAAAGCGCAAGACCATAGGTATCCGTGTGCCGGATAGTCCGATAGTGAAGGCTTTGCTGGATGAGCTTGGCGAGCCGATGATGAGTGTAACGCTGATTATGCCAAATGATGAGTACCCTCTTACCGACCCTTATGACATTAGGCAAACAATGGAACGTCATGTAGATGCCATTATTGATGGCGGGTACTGTGGTCATGAGCCGACTACAGTGATCGATATGACTGATGCAACCCCTAAGATCATGCGTCAAGGAACAGGTGATTTCTCTAGTTTTTAACAATGCTGCTGTGTCTGGAAGCTAATCTGGTTATAATGTTTTTTAAAGTAAATGTGGGGTAGGTAGTGGCTAGCGAAGCACCCGTAAAAAGCGATAGTTTATCGTCTGCTAGCGTCATGGCGGTTGTGTCTTCGCGTCCACAGCAAGAGGAGATGCCTTTTGCAGTAGTGCAAGGTAAAGAATTAACTTCTCTCCCAAAAGACCTATATATTCCGCCCGATGCATTAGAGGTTATTCTGGAGGCCTTTGAAGGTCCTCTGGATTTACTGCTGTACCTCATTAGACGGCAAAACCTTGATATTTTAGAGATTAATGTTGCCGAAATTACTCGGCAATACATGAGTTATATTGACTTGATGTCGACCATTCACTTGGAATTGGCCGCNGAGTATCTGGTTATGGCGGCCATGCTTGCGGAAATAAAATCTCGTATTTTGCTTCCCCGTCAAGTTCTCGAGGAGGAAGAGGAGGGTGACCCGAGAGCCGAGCTTATTCGCCGATTGCAGGAATATGAGCGATTTAAAGCAGCAGCAGAAGATATTGACGAGATACCGCGTCTTGGCCGTGACATACACCAGGCTACAGCTGAATCCCCAGATCGAACTCAGGAGCGGCAGTTTCCTGAGGTAGACATGCGTGAGGTGATGAGCGCATTGGGTGATGTACTGCGACGTGCTGAAATGTTTGAGTCCCACCATATTCAGCGTGAAAAATTATCTACTCGAGAGCGGATGTCTCACGTTCTTGAAGTAATTCGCGACAAGCAGTTTGTACCTTTTGTCAGTTTATTTAAAGAAAGTGAAGGCCGTTTAGGTGTTGTCGTGACGTTTTTAGCGATTATGGAACTGATTAAAGAGTCATTGGTTGAGATCGTGCAAAACGAATCTTTTGGGCCTATCCACGTTAAAGCAAGGTCATCATGAATTCAGAAATGTTAAGAAAAATCATTGAAGGCGCTATTATGGCTGCCGGCAAACCGATTGATATAGTTAGATTGGAGGCGTTGTTTGAAGAGTCGGAGTGTCCTCCTCGAGATCAAATAAGAGCGGCTATTGAGGAAATTCAGGCAGACTGTGAAGAGCGCGGCTTTGAGCTTGTGCAAGTAGCCAGTGGTTATCGTTTTCAAGTTAGGCAGCAGTTGTCTGATTGGGTGAATCGTCTGTGGGAGGAAAAACCTAAGCGTTATTCTCGAGCTATGCTTGAAACCTTGGCATTAATCGCCTACCGACAGCCCTTAACTCGTGGAGATATTGAAGCGGTAAGAGGTGTGGCAGTCAGTTCAGATATTATTAAGTCGTTGCAAGAAAGAGACTGGGTGCGTATTGTCGGGCACCGTGATGTGCCAGGTCGGCCGGCACTGTATGCCACCACAAAACAGTTTCTCGATTATTTTAATATCAAGAGCTTGGAATATCTGCCCACCCTGGGTGAGATTAAAGACTTTTCTGAGTTAGATCCTGACTTGGAGTTAGCATTAGCCACAGTCCCAGCGGACATGCCAATCGCAGAAAATGATGATTTGGCTGTCACTGATAATGCGGAGTTTGAACTGAATCAGCAACAAGACGGGTCCGAAGAAGTAACCTCTAACCTGAAATTACCAACCCAGCAGACTACTGAGTCTGCCAACAACAGTGTGGCGTCCGATGAGTGAAAAATTACAAAAACTTTTAGCCACTGCAGGGCTTGGTTCTCGACGAGAGTTAGAAAAGTGGATATCTGCTGGGCGAGTGTCTGTCAATGGCGCAACCTCTAAGCTGGGTGATCGGGCAGTCCCAGAGGATCGAATTTTGGTCGATGGTCGACCCGTTAAAGTGGTCACAGATGATAGCCCTAGGGTTTTAATGTACAGCAAACCTGAGGGTGAAGTATGTACTACGGTTGACCCCGATGGCCGGCCAACAGTATTTGATAAGCTGCCGAAAGTGAGTCGTGGGCGCTGGATTGCCATCGGCAGGTTAGATATCAACACCAGTGGGTTATTGTTGTTTACAAACCATGGAGAATTGGCCAATCGCTTAATGCATCCCTCCTATGAGGTAAAGCGTGAATACATGGTACGTGTTCATGGCGAAGTCACAGAAGCAATGATACAGAGGCTCTCTGAAGGCGTAATTCTTGAAGATGGCGTAGCAAAGTTTCAAACGGTTAAAGCACAACACTCACGTAGTAATGATGAGCGTAATGCCAGTAATCAGTGGTTTAGGGTAATTTTGGGCGAGGGCCGTACTCGCGAGGTAAGGCGCCTATGGGAATCGCAGGGGGTAGAGGTGAATCGGTTAAAACGCATAAGTTATGGACCCATTGAGTTACCATCTATCGTCAGGCGCTCAGACTTTATTGAGTTAGATCCGAAGCAAGTCGTGTCATTATTTCGTGCTGTAGCAATGAAGCCACCCAAGTTTAGTGAGAAAAATGTATTGCGAGATATTCGAGAGCGCAAAGAAAAGAAGCTCCGCGCTCGCGGTAATACTGAGCGGTAAACGCTTTACCTATGGTTTACGAATCTGCGCTTCAATAGATTGACCGTTAATGTTTTTACTCTCAGGCCCAAGCAAGTAGAGGTACGCGGGCATTATGTCTTCTGTGCTTGCTAGGTCGTAAGGGTTTTCTGCAGGAAACGCTTGGGCACGCATGTTTGTTCGGGTTGCACCGGGGTTTATGGCGTTTATTCTTACGGAGCCTAGATCTTCAATTTCCGACGCCCATGTTTGCACTATTCCCTCTATGGCAAATTTGGAGACCGCATACGCGCCCCAAAATGCTCTTCCCACTCTCCCGACGCCAGAGGTCGTGAACAGGACCGAAGCATCGGCTGATTTTTCTAAGACGGCCATTAGGCACTGAGTCATCTGAAATTGTGCCGTCAGATTTACCTGCATGACTTTGTTCCATAGCTCACAGGAGTAGTTGCTTAAAGGGGTACGCTGTCCAAGGATTCCCGCATTGTGGAGTAACCCGTCTAAACGACTAAATTGTTCGTCGATGCTAGCCGCCAGATTCACGTAGTCATCGTGGCTGGCACCTTCTAAATCTATGGCAAATATGCATGGTTCAGGGCACTCCAGCGTCATTATTAAATTATAAACTGCGTCAAGTTTCGCGGGAGTCCGGCCGGCTAAAATTACCGTGGCACCAGCCTTTGCGCAGGCAATAGCTGCCGCCTTACCAATCCCATCACCCGCGCCGGTGATCAGGATAACTCGATCTTTTAGGTGGTTCTTAGATGGCTGGTAATTGACGATATCATTAGCAGAATACACAGTAATTTCCTGGGTTTAAGGGTTAAATAGTAGCTGATGTAATTGGTTTGATTCACTCACAAAATAGTCGGCATTCCAGTTGCTGGCATCTTCGCCATGTTCTATATATCCCCAGCCTGCCGCTATAGTCCTCATGCCAGCGGCTATTCCAGCGTCAATGTCTCTGAGATGGTCTCCTACATAAAGACAGTCCTTGGGAGCTACTGAAATCTGCGCAGCGGCAAGTAGCATTGCTTCTGGGTTGGGTTTTGGGTGAGCGACATGATCTGGGCAAATCACCGTAGCTGCACGACCGATTAAATTGAGTTGCTCAA
>JGI24540J26637_10000081_pt1 | contig 31940 bp, 36 predicted proteins | sample NorSeaMetagenome_FD_26637 | JGI IMG/M metagenome (IMG submission 26637)
GCGNGGATGTAATGCGTCTCCAAATTCAAGTAGACAATGACGGCATGATCACTGATGCAAAGTTCAAGACCTACGGGTGCGGATCGGCTATAGCATCCAGTTCACTTCTGACAGAGTGGGCAATCGGCAGGCATATTGACAGTGCAGAACAGATCAAGAATACACAAATTGCCGAAGAATTAGCCCTACCCCCAGTAAAAATACACTGCTCAGTTCTTGCAGAAGATGCAATCAAGACAGCAGTGAAGGATTTACGCTCTAAGCGTGTTCAATGATAGAGGTAACAAATGAAGCAATATCTAAGGCAGTGGAAAAGCTGGCGAACGCAAGTAGAAAAGCTTTACTTGTGGGTTTGGTGCCTTCTGGGTGTCATGGGTATAGTTATCTCCTCGAGTATTCTGATGGGGCTGATATGGATACTCATACGGAATTTAGCTTCAAGGATTTAATCGTATATATTAACAACAAGTCCCTACCCCTACTAACAGGAATGACATTAGATTATGCTTACGAAGGTCTGAACGAAGGCTTTAAGTTCGTAAACCCGAATCTAACTAACGAATGTGGGTGTGGTGAATCAGTGAGTGCATAAAATAGTTCTTGACAAAGTACCTGTTCTCTAGTATAATAGTCATTCAAATTTAGAGAATATCAAATGAATTTATTTTACCTAGACGCAGATTTTGACAAGTGTGCCGAGTATCATGTTGATAAGCACATCGTCAAGATGCCGTTAGAAGTAGCCCAGCTTATGTGTACTGCCGTATGGGTAGACAAACACCTAGGTTTTGTACCCCGAGCTTTAAATAAAGAAGAACGCGACCACCTTAATGCTCTCAAAAAAGACATTAAGCATCTTCCTATGGAAGAACGCCCCCTTACACCCTATCTACCGATGATGTATAACCACCCCTGTACTATATGGGTGCGGTCATCGTTAGACAACTTTGAATGGACACACTGTTATGGTAATGCTCTTAATGATGAATACAGGTATCGCTATGGAAAAGAACATAAGTCGATTGTGGAAGTGGTTAATCGACTACCTGAACTCACTCGATGCCCCAGAGTAGGCTTTACTACGTTCGGATTAGCAATGCCAGACGAGTTAAAAGACTACGATAATCCTATACAATCTTATAGAGACTACTATCACCTAGACAAAGCTACATTTGCTACATGGAAATACAGAGACAGACCACATTGGTGGAACGACGATTACGCAGACTACGAGAAAAGGATCACAGCAAAATGAACAAAGTACAACTTATAGCATCGACAGGTACTAATTTGCTAGAAGATATCGCGATGATGGCTAGAGTATCCAACCCTAGTAACCAGTATAATACTGAAACTTCTGAGAAATTAGTACGATATTTAATTAAACACAACCACTGGTCGCCTTTTGAGATGGCTAGTATCACTCTGGAAATCAATACTACGAGAGATATCGCTCATCAGATAGTTCGTCACCGTAGTTTTGCTTTTCAAGAGTTTAGCCAACGCTATGCAGAGCCTAGTGCTTTGGACGGTTGGCCGTTTGAGCTGAGAGAAGCACGCATTCAAGACGAGAACAATCGTCAGAACAGCTTACCACTAGATCCAGAAATGGATGGACACAACATACTCCAAGCTAGATGGATTCGAGAACAGAAGAAAGTTATTGCTGCAGCCCAGAACACCTATCAATGGGCACTTGATAACGGTATAGCAAAAGAACAAGCAAGAGCCGTACTTCCTGAAGGATTAACTAAGACCCGTCTTTATATGACAGGCACTGTAAGATCATGGATACACTACGTTGATGTTCGTACCACTAATGGAACGCAGAAAGAACATGCAGATATTGCACGAGAATGCGGGTATGAAATCAATAGTATCTTTCCTATGATTAAGGATTTTATACATGAGTAACTATGTGATGAACGCAGAACGAATGAAAAAAGAAGGTAAAAAGTTTGATAGTGAAAAACCTATGATGCAACTACTTCCTTCTAAAGCATTAGTAGAAGTATCAAAAGTTCTTAGTTTCGGAGCAAACAAGTACGGAAAAGAGAACTGGCGTGAGCTAGACGACCTTCAAGACAGATATACTGGAGGTGCATTACGCCACATCTTTGCCCACATGGACGACGAATTTAAAGACCCAGAAACAAACTATTCACATTTAGCACACGCAGTATGTGGGCTATTATTTAAGTTGGAGATTGAACTTGAGAAAGACAAAGAAGAAAGACTACGAGAATCTGTCAGCGCAGAACATCGAGAAAGTGATAGCACTGCTAAACCCGAGTTCTTCGGAAAAACCTATAACAAAGAAACAGGCGTGTGATACACTAAACATAGCCTATAACGTAACTAGGCTAAGTAATATTATCGAGGAGTACAATGAACAGAAAGAATATGTTAAAAAGAGGAAAGGATCTTTGCGTGGTCGTCCTGCGACTGATGCAGAAATCAATGAGGCGTGCACGAGTTTCCTCGGAGGCGATCCTATATCAGATATTTCAAAACGACTCTTTCGTTCAGCAGGGTTCGTACGCGCAATTCTTGAAAGAGTTGGAGTCCCAGCAAGACCAAACAACAAAGAAGAAAGACTAGACCCCCATTACTTTCCCGACGAATGCGTTGCTACTGACTTCGCTTACGGGGAAGTAGCATGGTCATCTACCTATCATGGCACAGTCATAGTTAAAGAGCGATTAGACCTAGACTACCTTGCAAGTAGAAAGGGTATGGTCAATATGGACTATGAGGCCAAGTATGGCTGTCCCTGTTATGCTATCTATGTAATTCAGAAGATAGACAGTGACGACACTAACTTTTCAAGTGCAAGCACAGGTGGCTTCAATGCTTATTCTCCTGCGTATGAACTTGGCAAGCTACAGCACTTAAAGAAGTATGGCGTAAATTTGGAAAGACTATGAAACTAACAATTTTAGGAGACTCAACCTCAGGTGTCAAGTTAGGAGAGATTGATGAAAATACCGCAGGTTGGGCAGAGTACGTTAATGATTATTTAGATAGCGGCAGTTCGGTTAATAAATGTGTTGTTGGTTGGGGTATTCGTGATTTCTTTAATCGAGGACAAGTAAGTTGGGTTGACCATACCCTGTCGAAGCTAGATGGAAACGATACCATACTAGCATGCTTTGGTACGCTAGAAAGATCTCCTTTATCGAGAACAGACTTTGGAGGCTTTGGCGCTAGAGGCTCACTGTTCGGTCAGCACGATAGATTTAAAATAGTATACGATGAACACTATAAAGTTGAGTATAAAGTATATACGTTCGGAGAGTACCTAAGAAGACTAGCAATATTGTGCAGAGTTAAAGGCGTCAAGTTATGTTTCTTAAGTCAGATACCAAGAAATACATGGGAAAATGGTCACCATAAAAGAACGTATTCAATTCAGTATGCCAAAATTATGGAGACTATTTCTAAAGAAATGAACGTGGGTTTCTTAGATACGAATGAGTTTCTATCAGCATTTCTAGAAGAAATTGGACAAGATGCAGCTCAGGAGTTGTACTCACTAACTGATAAGTCACACACTAGTCCAAAAGGCGCTAGAGTATATGCTCAAATGATTGTGAACAAACTGGAATTATAAGTAAGCATCAGAAAAATACTTCTTGACGCTTAGCTTAAAATTGCGTATAATAGTTTTTCAAAAGAAGGAGAATAAGCTTTGGGAGACCGATTTTATACTCAACAACTACATACACTGGGCGATTGCCCGGGAAATAAAAACCCTAAGAAAAGGAATAGAAAAGTGGCTTGGACAGACGAAAGTAAAGCACAGGCAGTATCAATGTACGAAGCAGGCGAGCCAACTCCAGAAACATCTATGGAGATTGTGAAGTATATCGCAGACGAATTAGACGAATCACCTAACGGTGTTCGGATGATCTTAACAAAAGCTGGCGTTTATGTTAAGAAAACCCCAGCAGCAAAAGCGGCTTCCACAGGCTCTACTGGAGGCACTCGTGTTTCTAAAGTAGCGGCTCAAGAAGCTCTCACAGCTGCAATTACTGACGCGGGGAAGGCTGTTGATGAAGAGATTATCTCTAAGTTGACAGGCAAAGCAGCGCAGTATTTTACTACACTTCTATCAGATACGTCTGAAGATTAATAGTAACACAGCCTCTACTGATTCGTTCAGTAGGGGCTTTTTGCTATCCGCTTAAAGTGACCAAAGAGTATGTAAGTTTGTAATTATTATTGCCAAACTACTACATAAGGAAACTACAGTGAAAAAGCAAGAACTAGCACATCTAGTGCGAGACTATGGCGATGCAATTATCACTTATCGAAGTGAGCATTCCAGAAAGTTGAAATACAACGTATGTACTCTAGATTTTTCTACCCCCTATATTCAGGAAAAGAAGAATCGAGCAGTAGAGAATGAAGATACAATGCTTTTCTTTTGCTGGGACACAGACTCATATCGTTTATTAAAACCTTCTAGTGTGTCTAGCGTTGTCCCTTTAGCTTCGATACTAAAGAATGAGGGGCGTAGATAATGGATCTTCATGAAGCTCCTGAAGCTTACTCTCGCGTAATACATTACGATACAATTAAAGAAGTACAGGTGCGTCTAACCATTAATACTTTCAGAGGTGTAGAATATATGCACCTGCGAAAGTATTATATGGATTTTGATGAGGAATGGAAACCAACCCCAGAAGGAATAGCACTACCCTTAGACCTAAGCAATTCGAGAGAGTTGTTCATAGGTTTAGTAGAAATATTATCACTAGCAGAATCAAAAGAGATTATACAGGAGCATTTCTCAGACCTGATTCAGGAGTTATACATTGAAGAAACCCATACTAATAACGGATGAATACCTNACTTTATTAGAGTATGAACACTCTAAGGGCGTATGGGGAACTACGTCTCANTTAACAGCTCATAGAGTGCTGCCTCCACTTATAAAGAGTGGTAGTAAAGAAGTCTTAGATTATGGTGCAGGAAGAGGTACGTTAAAGAATGCCCCTGAAATGCAAGGCTACACAATGTACGAATACGATCCTGCTATAGCTAAAATAAGTATGACTCCCGAACCCTGCGACTTTGTTGTTTGCATGGATGTGTTAGAACACGTAGAGCCTGANTGCTTACGCAATGTTATGGAAGACCTTAAACGCTTAGTTGTAAATAAAGGTTATCTTGTAGTTNCTTTAGTACCTGCCTTTATGAATCTAGCAGANGGNAGAAATGCTCATATAATGTTGCGCGAAGAATCATGGTGGCACAACTTTGTAAGTCAGTATTTTAAAATAGATAGTTTTAAACTGTACGGACTTAAAGGAGGGCGTGAATATCCTTGGCCAGAAGGTAAGTATCCATACGGCAAGGTTGATATACACATCAGTCCTTTAGATAATTAAGGTCAAGCTGAAATAGTTCTTGACAATATACCCAGAATTGCGTATAATAGTTTTTCAAATTTAGGAAAACAATAATGCGAGAATTTTTACATAAAGCAAGTATGTTATACTATGAAGGCTCTCCTATTCTTTCAGATGCGGAGTTNGACCTATTAGCTCAAAAGCATCATTACAATGCTGTTGGGTACACTGTTACTGATGCGGTTCCGCATACGTTCCAGATGTTCTCCCTACAAAAATGTTTTGATCTTAACGATGCTCCTGCCGATGTTATCAATTCTCAATACATTGTAACCCCTAAACTTGATGGTGCAGCTGTATCTATTCTCTATGTAAATGGAGAATTACAGTTAGCCCTTACTCGCGGAGACGGAGTTCAGGGTCGCGACATTACCGAAAAGATGAGACACTTAGTGCCGAGTAGTATTCCTATGGAGCATTTAGTACAAATCACAGGTGAAGTCGTTGCCCCTAGTAGTATACCTAATGCACGGAATTATGCTTCAGGTGCCTTGAACCTTAAAGACTTGGAAGAGTTTAAGACAAGGAATATCACCTTTGTTGCATATGGTGCAGAAGGCTTAGGCTTTGATAATTGGACAAATGCGATGAACTACTTAAACCTTAACGGCTTTAAGGAAGTTACTCGCTTCGATCACGAATCTTATCCAACGGATGGATATGTGTATCGAGTAAATTCGTTCCAACACTTTCATGGCTTAGGATATACTTCTAGCCACCCTCGCGGAGCTTTCGCTCTTAAAGAACAGGCCGAAGGTGTCATTACTACGTTGCAAGATGTAGTGTGGCAAGTAGGTAAGAGCGGAGTAGTAAGTCCAGTAGCAATCTTACTGCCGGTCACGATCGGTGATGCGGTTGTTGCTAGGGCGACACTACATAATATTGAGTACATAAGAGATTTGGATCTGGAAATAGGCTGTCAAGTAGAAGTTATACGTTCTGGAGAGATCATACCTCGCGTTGTAAGACGAGTTGAATAGGTCTACCTGTAGAAAAATAGTTCTTGACAAAAAGCCCAAAGTTCCGTATAATACTCTTTCAATTCAAAGGAAAAGCAAATGACTAAAATCGAAGCCCCAATAATCTGCCCTAGTTGCAGTTCGGTNTTAGAATCAGTGAACTATCTTTTGTATTGTAGAAACGCATCTTGTGGTGTTAAAGTATCAAAATTAGTAGAACACTTCGCATCTACGCTGAAGATTAAGGGTCTCGGACCAGCAGCTGTTCATAAGTTAGACATTCATTCTCTCGAAGAGATATATGAGTTGACAATGGAAGATATGTGCGATGCTCTAGGCTCTATCAAACTAGGCGAAAAGCTCTACAAAGAAGTACTAAACTCACGAAATGCACCACTAAACGTACTATTACCTGCTTTTAGTATACCACTTATCGGCAAAGTAGCATCGGAAAAACTATCCAAAGTCTGCAATGATATTGAAGAAATAGACTATGATTTGTGCCGTACTGCTGGCCTCGGTGAGAAAGCCGCTACTAATCTATCTAAGTGGATGGATGAAGAGTTTTATCAAGTATCATTATTACCGTTTAGTTTTAAGTTTAGCAAGACAAGTACCACCCCAGTAAGCAAGGGTATCGTATGTATAACAGGTAAGTTACTTAGTTATAAAACGAAAGCACTTGCACACGATACTCTACAAAAGCTTGGATATGGGGTTAAACCTAGCTTGACAAAGGATGTAACCATCCTGATAAACGAAAGCGGTGTTGAATCCGCTAAAACCAAGAAGGCCAGAGACTCTGGTGTTCAAATCATAACAAATCTTTTAGATTTAACAGGAGAATAAAACTATGTCCTTACCTAAATGGACTGACGAGCGTACTGCTCAATTGACTGAATTTGTCGGTGGCGAAAGCCCCGTATCTCAAGGCACTGTTGCGGAAGCAGCTACTGACCTTGAAACCTCTACCCGATCTATCTCTAGCAAGTTGCGAAAGATGGGCTTTGACGTAGAATTAGCTTCTGCAGGTGCCGTTCGTGCATTCTCAGACGCTCAAGAAGATACTCTAGCTGCTTTTGTTTCTGACAACAGCGGTGAGTATACTTATGCAGAGATCGCAGGCCACTTTGAAGACGGTCACTTTTCTGCGAAGTCAATCCAAGGAAAGATTCTTTCTATGGAAATGACTGACCATGTTAAGCCTGCTCCTAAAGTTGAAGCTGTACGAACGTATAGCCCTGCTGAAGAAGTTACCTTTGTATCTATGGTACAAGACGGTGCTTTCGTAGAAGCAATCGCTGCTGAACTAGATCGTACTGTGAACTCTGTTCGTGGTAAGGCTCTTAGCCTATTACGCTCTGGTGACATTGACGCTATTCCTCGTCAAGAAACCACTAAAGGCGCTTCTAAAGAAGATCCATTAGCTGGAATCGCTGTTGACGGCATGACTGTTGAAGCAATTGCTGAGTCAATTGGTAAGACTGCTCGTGGTGTTAAGACTATGCTAACTCGTCGTGGCCTAACAGCCGCTGACTATGATGGCGCAGCAAAGAAGGAAAAAGCATCTGCTTAATTGCTAGTGCTTGATCAATGACCTCGCTTGCGGGGTCGTTACAAATTTCATGAATCGGGAGAATTTCATTGAACATCGCTAGTGCTTTAATAAGGCAAGTGCTAACACTCGGAGACTTTGAGACTTGGAGTGTTACTCACAAGCATTATTTGCCTAGCGAATACCATAGTTTATATCAAGTAATTGATAAACACTGTAGTACGTTTCATAAATTGCCCACGATTGATGATCTTAAACTTGAGATTCGGGACTCAGGTACACGCGATAAGCTATACGCAGTTGAAGCCGTTGAGATTGATTCTGCCCCTGACATGCTTCTCGAGTACCTGAAGAACGAATATACTCAAAAACAAATTCTGGATTCATTGGAAGATTTCGTAGACAACTCCGTAGCGTTCGAGAACGCGCAAGAGTCTGTCGATCACCTCCATCAAATTGTCTTAGACATTGAGAATAGAGTTGATTTGGATGATCCACAAGAAAGTATGCAACGTATTGACTTGTTTGAACCTGAAGAAGATATAGCTAAGTACATACCTCTCGGACTTAATGCCGAGTACGACCATGTTGTGCAGTTCTCTCCCAGAGATCTTGTAATGATGGGTGGTAAGCGAGGAGCTGGTAAGTCAGTTATATGTGCAAACATTGCTAACAATGTTATCGCTTCTGGTAAATCTGCTATGTATTTCACTATTGAGATGGATAGCAGAGATATCATACAGCGCTGCTGTTCGATCGCCACTAATGTTCCTTTCTCTCGTCTGCGTACTAAGAATCTTAGTATAACAGAGTGGGAGTCAGTTGCTACTTGGTGGTCGGGACGCTTTGTGTTGGGACAAGACCGTTTGAACGAATATAGACAACACCGTGACTTTGATAAGTTTCATTCAAAACTGAAAGAAGGAGAGCTCCTCCCGACTCAACAACTGGATGTTATTTATGAACCTTCTCTAACCCTAGCTAAGATTCGTGCCGAGCTTGATAAAAAAGTTCGTCCTCTTAACGTAGGTGTTATTATTGTTGACTATATAAATCAAGTAAAGCGGTCGAGTCTTCCCGGCAGAGGCCAACAGTACGACTGGACTGAACAGATAGAAGTTAGTAAAGCCCTCAAAGAAATGGCACAAGAGTACAACTGTACTGTTCTAACGCCATATCAAACAGATGCAAGTGGAGAAGCACGTTTCGCAAAGGGTATCCTTGATGCCTGTGATGCGGCATACACATTAGAAACATGGGATCATGAGGATGCTTGTATGACCTTTAACTGTGTGAAGATGCGTAGAGGTGGCATGGATTCATTTACATCAACGGTAGACTGGGACACATTAAAAATCGGCCCAGAATCCGCCCTAACACCTAAAGAGAAAGACGATTCCACCCATAAGACGGGTGAAGATATTAATGATATCTAAAAATAGTTCTTGACTTATGAGGTGATTTCTAGTATAATTATGTTTAATAAATAGAGGATAGGCATATGGCACTTACATTCGGCAGTTTACGACACACTAGCTCGGGTAGAAAGCGCAAGCCCTTACCTACCGTTAAGCGATATACACCTAAGTTTCAACCCTTAGAAGAGACTGATACATACCGTAGAGAGACCCCTGAGTACAAGTCCTACGATCATTTTGCAGATAGCAATACTGAGTTAGTAGAAAGACCCCGCTTAGATAGTAAGTATACTATTGCACCTGCATATAACAAAGGTGCTTATCAAGTAATTAGCAGAGAAAATGTAAAGGATATTGGTCGGTGACAGTTGAAGAGTTACTCAAACAACGTGATGTGTATTTTATACCCAAAGGCGGAGACTTTTTAGTTAGCTGTTTAAATCCTGAGCACCCAGATAAAAATCCTAGTATGAGGATAGACCAGATTACAGGTATATTTCAGTGTTTTTCTTGTGAGTACAAAGGAAACTTATTTACATATTTTGGGGAAAAGGCAAACCAACTACAACTACGACGAGAACTTTTAAAGAAAAAAATTAAAGATAAGAGGTCAGAAAGTATTGGTTTGTCTTTTCCCAAGAATATGATGCCATATTCAGGCAACTGGAGAAATATTAAACCAGCAACGTACAAAAGATTTGAAGCGTTTCACCAAGCCGACCCTGATTACATCGGCAGGATTAACTTTCCTATCAGAGATATATCAGGCCGCATAGTAGCATTCAATGGTCGTCATACTACAGGCGGAACGCCTAAGTATATGATCTCGCCTGCGGGTGCGAAGATGCCGTTGTTCCCTATCGTAGTACCAATACAAGGCGATGTTATCCTAGTAGAAGGTATATACGATATGATTAACTTGCATGATAAGGGATTAACAAATGCAATTTGTACGTTTGGTACAAAGAATATAAATGAAGATAAGTTACAGATGCTTTCCATACAGGGAGTAAATTCTGTACACGTTTTCTTCGATGGCGACGATGCAGGACAACATGCCGCAGAGAAAGTAAAGGAGATGTGTGAGCGAGTAGGCTTACACACTAGCAACATTCACTTAAAACAGAGCGATCCGGGTGCTTTACCCGAGGGCTCAGTTCAAAAACTAAAGAGTAAATTATATGGCTAAGGTAGCCCTCGTAGAGACGAAACCAAGTAGAACCAACTATAAAAATGAATTTGACGGTGAGTTTGAGTTTGATCAATATCAGCTATGCTCAGACCCCAACATTAAGAAAGTACTAAAACGAGACTGTGATATACAGATCGACATTGATGCCTATGACTGGATTATTCTAGTAGGCAGTGATGCGCTGAAGTATTTTACAAAGATCAATTCAGTAACGGAATACTCAGGAAAGAAGGTTGAGGAGAAATTCTTGCCTGTCATTAACCCTGCTATGTTAGCTTTTAAACCAGAGGCTCAGAGAACGTGGGACGATTCCAAGAGTAGTATTGTAGAGTATATAAATGGTAATGTAGTAGACACTATCATTACTGAGTATAATGCATACGGCATACAAGATACAGAAGAAGCCAATGAGTGGCTTTCTCGTTGCATTAATAGTAGACCTACACACGTAGCGATTGACTCAGAAACCACTGGACTATACCCACGAGATGGGCACATCCTAGGTATTTCTTTGTCTTATGAAGATGATCGCGGTGTGTATATAGATACAGAGTGTTTCGATGAACGCACAGAAGCGTTATTGCAGACACTAGCAAATCAGACAACTATGGTACTTCATAATGCGAAGTTCGATATAGCATTCTTTGAGTATCATTTCAATCTTGTATTTCCAAAGTTTGAAGATACAATGCTGTTACACTATCTCATAGACGAAAATCCCGGCACTCATGGCCTTAAACAATTAGCTATGAAGTACACTGTCTATGGAGATTATGAGAAGCCACAGTACGACTGGATGGCTAAGTACCGTAAGGATCACGGTATGTTAAAAAACGATTTCACTTGGGACTTAATACCTTTTGATATAATGAAAACTTATGCTGCAATGGATGCAGTAGTAACTCTGTTAGTATATAAGAAATTCGTTAAAATTAAACAAAATAAAAGACTTGGTAAAGTCTACGATAACATACTTATTCCCGGCTGTCGGTTTCTTACGGACATTCAAGAGAATGGGGTTCCTTTTGACATACAAAGACTAACTCAGTCGCAGTCACTTATGCAGGTTGAGATTGACGAAGCTATTGCAGAGCTGTATAAGAATCCTGCTATCGCTTCTTTCGAGAAAATTAATGGAAAATCTTTTAATCCTAACAGCACTGTTCAGCTTCGCAGTTTACTATTCGACTTCCTTGGTCTTAATCCTACTGGAAAGAAGACTGGCACTGGTGCAAATAGCACAGACGCGGAAGTTCTTGGGGAGTTGGCAACTCAATCCGAAGTCCCTGCACTCATCCTCGCAATACGTCAGAAATCCAAGATTAAAAATACTTATCTGGACAAAATCATACCACAGCTGGATAGAGATAGTCGATTACGCACAGGTTTTAACCTTCATAGCACAACTAGTGGGCGGCTCAGCTCTTCTGGGAAGCTTAATATGCAACAGCTCCCTCGTGACAATCCTATAGTAAAAGGCTGTATTAAAGCGGCTACAGGACACAAGATTGTTGCAATGGATTTAACAACAGCAGAAGTGTATGTAGCAGCAGTACTAGCAAAAGACGAGGCTCTGAAAGATGTATTTAGAAAAGGCGGCAACTTTCACTCACAGATTGCAAAGAAAGTATTTAAGTTACCATGTGAAGCAGATCAAGTATCAGAGCTGTACAGCATGCAAAGACAGGCGGCTAAAGCCGTAACCTTTGGTATCATGTATGGTGCTGGAGCCAATAAGATCAGTGAACAAGTTACAAAAGATTCTGGTAAAGAGTTTAGTAAGAAAGATGCTCAAGAGGTTATTGATGACTACTTTAAAGAGTTCCACAAACTAAAAGACTGGATTGAAGACAACAAGAAATTTATCGCACAGAATGGGTTTATTTACAGCTACTTCGGTAGAAAGAGGAGATTACCAAATGTCGCATCGACAGACACGGGCATCAAGAGCCATAGCATTAGGTCTGGTCTTAATTTTCTGGTGCAGTCTGCTGCTTCTGATATTAACCTTCTAGGTGCTATCGACATGGGTGCTTACATTAAAGCAACGGGTATGAAAGCTAGAATCTTTGCTTTAGTGCATGACTCTATTCTGGCAGAAGTACCAGACGATGAAGTAGAACATTACAAAGAGGAACTAGATAAGTACATACAAATGGATCGAGGAATAAGTATTCCCGGCTGTGCAGTAGGTACTGACTGGGACATAGGCAACGATTACGCTTTCGGTAAATTTGAGAAAAAATATGGTTGAACATATCTATAGAATTGACTTAGACTTAACAGGTCTTTGTAATCGACGCTGTGCTTTCTGCCCTAGGGTAGACGACTCCTATCCTAACGAGAATAAGCATATGTCCTTTGCCGTTGTAGAAGAAGTAATGAAACAATTACGCTCTATAAAATATAAGTCATGGATTGAATTAGCGGGTCGTGGAGAGAGTACTCTTCACCCCCAGTTTTTAGAGATAGTAGATATGCTATCAAAAGATGCATGGAAGCTACGACTAACTACTAATGGATACAAAATCAAAAAGTGGTGGAATCCAGAGACACTTAAAAAGTTTGATGAAGTTATACTCAACACATACACTAATGAAAAAGAGTACGAGCAACGAGTAAGAGATTATGCTTTCTTACCGAACGGAGTACCTGTAGAACATTATTATAAACCTGATGGTCTATCTGTTGACGAGATAAACAAAACAGAAGGCTTCTTCTTACCGAATGATACAGATGTAAAGCCTATCCGATGGTCATATGCTTTTAATAACAGAGCAGGACACTTTAGTAACAAAGTAGTAAATGCTCCTTGTTGGCATCCCATGAGGCAGATCTTTATAGATTATAATGGTTTTTATCAGATGTGCTGTAACGACTGGACATACCAAGTAAAGATAGGGCATGTACTAGAACGCGGCCTTATAGATATGTATATTAACGATCCTAAAATGAATAGAGTTAGATGGTCATTGCTAAATGGCGAGAGAGACCGTGTTAAACCTTGTTCAATGTGTGATGATACGCAAGGAGGAAAAGCTTCAACTAAGCAAGATATAGAAAGACTAATGAAAACAGATGACTATAAATATCATATAGCTAAAATTGCAGGCACTACGGGGTTAAAGTATAGGGAGTCACTAGAAAGTGGTGATAACATATAAGACTCTGCATAAAGTAAAGTTTCCAGTATTTCTTCTATACTCAGGAGAATGGGAACGTGCAGACGGCCTACTCTTTGTTGAAGGCAAAGTAGTAGACGATACCAATATGATAGGAAGTACTATGGGTATTCGTAGGCTACAGACCTCTTACCCTGATTTATACAAATTAAACAAAGCAATACAAAACCACAATGGTATACTAAAACAAACAACTAAGTACTTTATAGATAGTAACGGTTTTCCGTTTATGTATATGAAAACTAAGTTTTTTGATATAAAATACCTAAAGATTACTGAAGTGATACGCAAGGACACAGCATCACTCATACGAGTGAAAGGTTGCCGTACACCTTTTACCGTTCCACGCCCTCCCTCGCACGGAATGCAATGGGCAGGGATACTGCATCTACAGGGACTACCGTGGATGCTTTACGAGTATTCTGAAGAGAAACTCAAAGACACTAAAAAGAAAGTTTAACTTATGGCTAAAAGAAACCGTACACTAGCGGGAGCTAGTTTGACACTTCAAGAAATAGAACCTTTAACACGTAATCAAGTAATTGCATTTGATTCTAGTAAACATTTAATCTTACACGGATTGGCAGGGACAGGAAAGACTTTTATATCTTGTTATCTTGCTTTCGATGATATGTCAAAGGGAGCATACGAGAAGTTAGTAATTATCCGTAGTGCCGTACCAACAAGGGATATTGGATTTCTTCCCGGAACGGAAAAAGAAAAGTCCTCAGTATACGAAGAACCTTATCAAGCAGTATCAAATGAACTGTTTGCCAGAGGGGATGCTTATAGTATACTAAAACAGAAGTCTCTAGTAGAGTTTATGACTACCTCTTTTATTAGAGGAATTACATTAAAGCACGCAGTTATACTTGTAGATGAGTGCCAGAATATGTCTTTTCATGAACTAGACTCAATTATTACTCGTATAGGGCAGAATTGTAGAGTAATATTTTGTGGAGATTTTCGACAAGCAGACCTAGAAAAGAATGGGATGCAGAAGTTTATGCAAGTCCTTAAACGTATGGGTGACTTTGACTTTATCGAGTATGGGGTAGAGGACATAGTACGCTCTGATTTTGTCAAGAACTATATTATAGCAAAGAATGAATTAGGTCTATGAAAGCAGTCATAAGTAACAGAATCTATATGGAAGTAAGTGCCGATCTCCAACGAGATATCGACAGGGAACTTACATATGCGATTCCTACGCACAATCCACTTGATCCTCCTCAGATGATTAAAAACATGGGGCTTATTCGTAGTGGATTGATATCAATACCAGTAGGGCGTATGGATTTAATCCCAGAGCACTACGAAATAGTTGATAAGCGACTTATGAAGCCAGTAGAATTTCCAGAGTTTAGGTTTGATCTTCGACCTAGCCAAGAAAAGGTCTACGCTAAGATCGAAGACAATGCTATAATTAACGCTTGGGTCAGTTGGGGCAAGACTTTTACAGGTCTTGCAATAGCTGGTAAGCTCGGTCAGAAAACATTGATCATAACTCACACTGTAGCACTAAGAAACCAGTGGGCGAAAGAAGTAGAGAAAGTCTACGGAATCACAGCTGGAATCTTAGGTAGTGGGAACTGGGAGATAGACCATCCTATCGTCATCGGTAATACTCAAACATTATACCGTAATATCGAGAAGATAAGAAAGGAATTCGGAACTATCATACTCGATGAAATGCATCACGTTAGTAGTCCAACCTTTTCTAAATTGCTAGACACAAATCATTGTCGGTATAAGATAGGTCTTTCAGGCACTATCGAAAGAAAAGATGGAAAGCACGTAGTGTTTAGAGATTACTTTGGTAGCAAGATATTCAAACCACCAAAAGAGAATTATATGACTCCTAGTGTACATCTGGTACATTCTGAGATAAGGTTCATGGATGGTGCTAAAATACCTTGGGCTAATAGAGTAACTAAGTTAGCAACCGATGAAGAGTATAGACATACAGTAGCCATGCTAGCGGCAGCCTACGCTGCAAAAGGGCACAAGGTCTTAGTAGTAAGTGACCGTGTAGCCTTTCTAAAGAGCTGTGCAGAACTTACAGGAGAGCGAGCAGTCTGTGTTACAGGGGAAGTCGCTCACGCAGACAGAGAAGCATTAATAGATCGAGTGCTCTACGGGGACGCAAATGTTCTCTACGGAACACAAGCTATCTTCTCTGAAGGAATTTCGGTAGATACACTCAGTTGCTTAATACTGGGAACTCCCGTAAACAATGAGCCTCTACTTACTCAGTTAGTAGGTAGAGTAATACGAAAGAAAGAGGGGAAGATTGATCCTGTCATTATAGACATACACCTTCGAGGAAAAACCGCTAAGAAGCAAGCATCAAACAGGGTAGGATTCTATATGAAGCAGGGTTGGCAGATAAAACAACTATGAAAATTGAAGATTTAATAAGTCCAGTAACGCGAGAAGAACTGTTTACAAATATACTAGGAAAGAAGCCTCACGTATTTCTAGCAAACGAGTACAGAAAAGAGTTTTTTTCTAATATTATAACTTGGAAGCAGTTCTCAGACTATGTAAACAATCATAGGGGCTCTGCTGGTCTACAAGTAATTACTCCCCAAGGTAACAAGCTCTGTATGGAGAAAAACAATCTCCACTCAGACTTTAGACCCTACTGGGATTTCGAAAATAGATATGAAGTTCTGAAAGTATTTAGAAATTGGCAAGCAGGTGGCAGTGTAATCTTAACTAAAGCTTCTATGCTAACTCCTAATATATCTGCAATCGCGGGATGTCTAGAGGACAATATCCACAATAGTGCCGCAGACGCTCACTTCTATTGCTCACCTTGTGAAGATGCTACCTCCTTTTCCGTACACGCAGATCAGGATGATAATTTTTTAGTCCATGCGATTGGAGAAGTTCATTGGCAGGTTTTTACAAAACAGTCTCGGACAGAGTGCGTAATTGATACAGTGTTGGGACCGGGGGATCTCTTGTATATCCCAAAAGGTACATACCATAAAGCAGAACCAGTAACAGCTAGGATATCTATTTCTGTCCCAGTAGCTATCATTAAGGGCAGTCATCCCCTTAGCCGTGATTACTGTGACTTTGAAAAATTTAATTCTTGACAAAAATCCAAAAAAGGAGTATAATAGTTGTTCTTATTTGATTGGAAGAAGGTTTACGATACGGCAGAGGGTAATGTTTCTCGTTGTAATATGATCATGGAAATGCTGATTAAAAAGCAGATCCCTGAGAATAAGTACGACCCTATTTATTCCTACTCACAACTGAATTTTAAGGGTGTTAGTTTTATGCTACACCCTGATGTTCTTTTATTCAACTCTTATAAGTACACAACCCGCGATATCTCGGTATACTATGCGTTGGCCTCACTCCGAAGTCTACCAGAGTATTTAGTATCACAAAAAACCACACTAGACGTACTACATTTACCAGTACCTTTAGAAACCATAACAGAAAATAGGCTACTCGTACTAGAAGGGGATGATATCCACTTTCTATATGAAGAAGTCACACAGGAGAATATACACTAATGGCATTATCATTTAATAAGCAAACTGGCGGAGCCCAGAAATCATCAATTAATACTTTCACATACAAAGACGGCGATAACAAGATGCGCATCGTAGGCGACATTCTTGCTCGTTATGTCTATTGGATTGAAGGTGAAAACGGCAAGAACATTCCTTTGGAGTGCTTGTCATTCGACCGTAACGCAGAGAAGTTCAATAATGCAGAAAAAGATTGGGTTCGTGAATACTTCCCAGATCTTAAATGTGGCTGGAGCTACGCTGTACAAGTTATTGACCCTACTGACGGTAAGGTTAAAGTAGCAAATCTCAAGAAGAAGTTGTGGGAGCAAGTAATTACTGCCGCAGAAGATCTTGGAGATCCTACTGATCAATCAACTGGCTGGGACATTTGTTTCAAGCGAGTAAAGACAGGCCCATTACCTTACAATGTTGAGTACCAGCTACAAGCATTGAAGTGCAAGCCACGTCCTTTAACAGAAGTTGAGTTAGGTTCTATTGCAGAACTTAAGTCTATGGACGACGTTATGCCTCGCCCAACTGCTGATGCACAGAAAGAGTTACTTGACCGCCTAAGAGTGGGCAGCCAAGATAACGATGACGAGATGTTAGACGCTGAGTTTAATGTAGCATGATCCTATATACGGCAGACTGGCACATAAAGCTGGGACAGAAAAACGTCCCAGTAAAGTGGGCAATAAACCGTTATCAAATGTTCTTTGAACAAGTTTACGAAGTAGAAAAACAATGTAGTATGCACATAATCGGTGGCGACATATTTGATCGTCTGCCGAGTATGGAGGAACTGGAGCTGTACTTTTCGTTCATTCGGAAAGTACAGATTCCAACTATTATATATGACGGAAACCATGAAGCTACTAAGAAGAATAAGACATTCTTCACTCAGCTAAAGCAGGTATCTAGAGATATCAATCCTCTTATTAACATAGTAGACATTTCGTATATTGATGAAGATTTAGGCTACGGTATATTACCCTACGCTGATCTTCACAAGAAAGGTAGCATAGACCATTTCGATACTAGAATGCCCTTGTTTACACACATTCGCGGGGAAATACCACCGCACGTTAAGCCCGAGATAGACTTAGATCTATTGGCAGATTTCCCTGTAGTATTCGCAGGAGATCTACACGCTCATAGTAATACACAGCGTAACATTGTATACCCCGGCAGTCCCATGACAACATCTTTTCATAGAGCTAGAGTCAAGACGGGATACCTACTTATCAATGAGCGCGATTGGAGTTGGATGTGGGAAGAGTTTAAACTTCCACAGTTAATTCGGCAGACAGTATCAGACCCCAATGACATGGTAGCAACAGACTATGATCATACAATCTATGAGATAGAGGGTGATATTCATGATCTAGCCGCTGTTAAAAACTCAGACTTACTTGATAAGAAAGTAGTTAAACGAAACACAGAAGCCTCTTTGATAATACATAAAGATATGACTATTGAGCAAGAATTAGTAGAGTATCTAACNTATATCTTAGAGATCTCACCCGATAAAATACCAGACATCCTAGGAACTTATAATGATTACGCTNCAAACGTTGAGATGGGATAACTGCTTTAGCTACGGTTCTGGTAATGAATTAAGACTTGATGATAATACAGTAACACAAATTATTGGCACTAACGGTATGGGGAAATCCTCTATACCGTTAATCATTGAGGAAGCGTTATATAACAAGAACTCAAAAGGCATAAAGAAAGCCGACATTCCGAACAGATACATAAACAATGGTTACAATATCTACCTCTCTTTTACTAAAGATGAAGATAGGTACGAGATAACTATTACCCGAAAGTCTAGTATAAAAGTGAAACTAGAAAAGAATAGTGANGATATTAGTAGTCATACGGCTACAAATACTTACAAAAGCATTCAAGAAATTATTGGTGTTGACTTTAAAACCTTCTCCCAGTTAGTCTATCAGAATACAAATGCAAGTTTGCAGTTCTTAACCGCTACTGATGCTAACCGCAAGAAGTTCTTAATTGACTTATTACACCTTGAGAAGTATGTAGAATTATTTGATGTATTTAAAGAAGCTGCTAGACAGGCTTATGTACACACGGCCTCTATCACCTCCAAGTTAGCAACTATTGAGAAATGGTTGGCTGACAATAAATTGACTGATACCAATATACTTCCTCTCGAAGATTTTGATATTGATACGACCCAAGATGAAGAGTCTTTCCGTCATTTAACGATAGAGATTCAAAATATCTCGGCAAAAAATAAAAATATCTCACAAAATAATCAATATAAGAGATTGTTAGAATCAATAGATATAGGTGCTATTAATAACTCACCTGTAACTACGTTAGAATCCTACGATAGACAGCAAGCTAAGGTAGGTAGTTTATCAGCAGTCGCTACGGGTGCACAGAAGCTTTTAACGAAGCTGACAGGGTTAGGAGATACTTGCCCTACTTGTGAACAATCTGTAGATGCTTCTTTTAAGCAGAGTATGATTGCAGCTGAGCAGGTAGTGTTGGAAACAGCACAACGCAGAGTTGGAGAAATTACTGATGAAATTAAAACCATCAAAGAAAGTAACACTGTATTCACAAATAACGCAACAGCTAAGAAAGACTGGGAAGAATTATTTAGATCTATTGATCAAACCCTTCCGACGATTGCAGTGGATAAAGTTGAGCTTGAGACAAGGTTGGAGAGCATACGAGCTGACCTACTTCAAACTAAAAAGCTTAGACAGAGTATCGCAGATGAAAACGAAAAACGTACAAAACGTAACACCCGAATCCAAGTAGTAGAAGAGCAGACTGATGCATTTATAGCACAGCTAAACGAATGTCAAACTGAGTTAGCAAAGCATAGTAAGTTAGAGACTTCTTTAGAAACTCTGAAAAAGTCTTTTAGTACAAATGGATTACTTGCTTACAAGATTGAGAACCTTGTCAAAGAACTGGAAGAATTAGCAAATGAATATTTGGCTGAACTCTCCGACGGTAGATTTACTCTCGAATTTATAGTTTCAAACGATAAATTAAACGTACAGATCACAGATAATGGGAATATAGTAGACATTCTAGCACTTTCTTCAGGGGAATTAGCCAGAGTCAATACAGCTACACTTATAGCCATACGCAAGCTAATGAGTAGTATTTCTAAGTCAAGAATCAATGTGTTATTTCTAGACGAAGTAATTAATGTCTTAGATGATGCAGGACGCGAGAAAATGGTGGAGGTGTTACTTAACGAGCCTCTTAATACTTATATAGTATCACACGGTTGGACACACCCTCTCCTAGAAAAGATTGAGGTAGTCAAGAACGGTAACGTTAGCGGATTAGAATAATGACAGCAGGTAGACGTAGGCAGTGGTGGAACGTAGTAGGTGGAGCAGAATTAACAAAAGATTATTGGAGACACAATTGCGGTTATATCGTAGTAAGTGTTACAAAGAATGACCGTTGCAGTGGTTGCAATATAAGCGAGGAAGAATATGGTAGACTCAAGAGCGAAGGGAGCGAGGGGCGAGTATCTAGTACGTGATATGCTTCGAGAGTTTACAGGATTGAAGTTCGAGAGAGTCCCAGCCTCTGGTGCTCTTGAGTATCTGAAAGGGGACTTATATGTCCCTAATCAGAGAAATCATTTCTGTATCGAAGTAAAGAATTACAAGGATTCACCTTTAACAGATAAGATCTTCACCCAGCCTAAGACTAACAATCTTATAAGATGGTGGAAGAAAGTAGTAATACAAGCGGCAGGAGGCGATCAAAAGCCTATGCTATTTTTTAAATATGACCGATCAAAAGTATTTGTAGTAGTAGAACAACAACCCATTAATACTAAAGAGTATCTATACGTTGCGTTTTTAAACTGTTATATATTACTTGCAGAAGATTGGTTAGAACAAGAGAAAGTGGAGTGGATCGGTGGCTTTTAGTTTTTCAGATCAAATGGAAGGAATGGCAGGTAGAACGCTAGTTGTTGATGCGTTAAATCTAGCCTTTAGATGGAAACACGCAGGTCGCACAGACTTTCGGAATGATTATGTTGCAACGGTACAGTCCTTAGCAGCCTCTTACAAGTGTAGTAATATTATTATCACTGCAGACTGGGGCTCTTCTACATATAGAAAAGACATTTTACCCGAGTACAAATTAAACCGTAAAGAAAAGTACGACAAGCAGACAGAAGAAGAGGCGCAAGCCTTTAAAGACTTCTTTGAAGAATACGAAGAAACATTAGAACTACTCGCGACTAAGTATACAGTACTGCGTTTTAAGGGTGTAGAGGCAGATGATCTTGCTGCCCACCTAGTAAAGCAAAAGAAACAGTATAAACTCGATGAGATTTGGCTAGTATCAAGTGACCGAGACTGGGACTTATTGATTCAAGAAAGAGTAAGTAGATTCTCTTATGTAACTCGTAAGGAAGTAACAATAGAAAATTGGAGTGAGCACTACAATGTATCTCCAGAAGAGTATATCTCTTTTAAGTGTTTGACAGGAGATAAGGGCGATAATGTTCCCGGCATCACTGGTATAGGTCCGAAACGAGCTGAACAGCTAATTAAAGACTATGGTGATGCTATGACAATTTATGATAACGTACCTATTCCGGGCCATTATAAGTATATTCAAGAGCTGAATGCTAATGCAGATGTCTTGCTAAAGAATTATGAATTGATGGATTTAGTAACATATTGCGATGATGCAATCGGCACGGATAATATATCCGAAATACAAGGGAGAATGGTTTAATGGACCAGTACCAAAGTTTTATACACAAGAGTAGATACGCTCGATGGCTAGAAGAAGAGAAACGTCGTGAGACGTGGGAAGAAACAGTAAATCGTTATGTTGATTTCTTTGTAGAAAGAAAACAGTTGAACGAAAAAGAAGCGTTAGAGGTATTTAATGCTATATTCAATTTAGAAGTTATGCCTTCTATGAGATGTATGATGACCGCAGGAGAGGCACTCAACAGAGACAACGTAGCAGGATTTAACTGTAGCTACTTACACATTGACCATCCACGAGCTTTTGACGAGCTTATGTATGTTCTTATGTGCGGAACTGGAGTAGGATTTAGTGTTGAGCGTAACTTTATTGCAAAACTACCGGAAGTTGCTGAGAGCTTTCACAAGACCAACTCAGTAATTGTAGTAAGTGATAGCAAGCTAGGATGGGCTAGTGCCTTTCGTGAGTTGATTGCTATGCTATACGCAGGTAAGATACCGAATTGGGATATGGGTAGAATACGTCCAGCAGGTGCTAGACTTAAAACTTTTGGCGGACGAGCAAGTGGTCCCGACCCTTTAGAAGACTTGTTTAAGTTCTGTGTTGGTATTTTCCAAAAATCAGCAGGACGTAAGTTGACAAGTATTGAGTGTCATGATGTATGCTGTAAGATTGCTGATATTGTAGTTGTTGGAGGAGTAAGACGCTCGGCTTTGATCAGCCTGTCTAATCTGTCCGATAATCGTATGGCAAAAGCTAAGTCAGGTCAGTGGTGGGAAAGCGAAGGACAGCGACGTTTAGCAAACAACTCAGTAGCTTATACTGAAAAACCGGACTTTGAAGCGTTTTTATCTGAAATGCATACTATGTATGACAGTAAAGCAGGTGAGCGAGGAATCTTTAGTCGTGTTGCTGCCAAGAAAATAGCAGCGAAAAACGGACGAAGAGACGCTGATCAAGATTTTGGAACGAATCCGTGCTCTGAAATTATTCTACGAAGCAATGAGTTTTGTAACCTTTCAGAAGTAGTAGTACGAGGAGACGATGATCTCAACAGCCTAAAGAGAAAAGTACGAATAGCAACTATTATTGGTACGCTACAGTCAACTCTTACTGACTTTAGGTATCTACGGGTGCGATGGAAGCGTAACACAGAAGAAGAGGCCTTGTTAGGCGTAAGTTTAACAGGTATTATGGATCATTATTTACTAAGTAAGCCTTCTACTGATTTAGAAAAGTGGCTAACAGAAATGAGAGAGGTATCAATTGAAACTAATAAAGAGTGGGCAGAAAAGCTTGGTGTTAATCAGTCAGTGGCTATTACATGTGTTAAGCCTAGTGGGACTGTTTCTCAGCTCGTTGATAGTGCTAGTGGTATCCATCCTCGTTTTTCTGAGCATTATATCCGCAGAGTACGTTCAGATAGGAAAGACCCGCTTGCGGAGTATATGGAAAAAGCTGGATTCCCAGTAGAAAGAGATGTAATGAATGATAGTACCGTAGTATTTAGTTTCCCTGTGAAGTCTCCAAAAGATTCTGTCACAGTAAAACAAGTTGGTGCTATGGAGCAGTTAAAACTGTGGAAAGCATATCAGGAGCACTGGTGTGAGCATAAGCCAAGTGTGACGATATATTATACTGATAGCGAGTTTTTACAAGTTTCTCAATGGATTTGGGATAATTTTGATATGTGTTCGGGTATTAGTTTACTTCCAACAAGTGATCATATTTATCAGCAAGCTCCTTATGAAGCTATTAATGAAGATCAATATAATAAGTTAGCGGCAGAAATGCCAACAAACACAGACTGGGAGCACCTTTCTCAGTTTGAACAAGAAGATAACACAACAGGATCACAAGAGCTTGCTTGCGCAGGCGGGGCTTGTGAGATAGTATAAACTAAAGGACATTATAATGGAATTAGCATCGAAGAAAAAACCAGAAATTATTACAATGGATGGAATAGATTATCCACTAGCGGATTTTACAAATAAAGGAAAGTACCTTTTGAATCAATGTAGAGATTTAGAAGATCAGTTAAATATATGTAGGATGAAGCAAGATCAAGTAGATGTAGCACTACAATCATTTACAAGATTATTAGCGGATGAGTTAGAAGATCCAGCGGACGAAGAGTAAGGTAAAACAAAAAGGGACTGCAAAGTCCCTTTTTTATTATCATGAAATTGTACAAGTTCCAGATGCGTTAATAGCAGTAACAAAAGCACTGGGTAAGTCACCTTCCGAAAACAATCGTAAACCCGCATGATTTAAGTAATAAGTAGTACCCACTTTAGTTAATCCTACAGGTTTAGGAACACTATGGGTTGCATGCAGATCGTAAGGATACACGGAGCCATAGGCCTGAGCTGCAACAAGATCAGTGTATTTAAAATTAGCTGGCCAAGCCGACGCAATAATACTAGGGTCAGAGGTCAGAGACTGTATATACTCCGCAGCAGAACAAAAAGTAGGTGCAACATTAGGAGAAGAAGGCCTACTAGATACTTCGATCCAATGGACTAATCCAGCATTATCAATTCCTACATAAAGCTCACCTTCATAGTTTCCACCTTTTGTTTTAGCCATGTCTAGGAATGTGCCTGCAAAGGCTCTGACTGCGGTATCATCATCACTACTTAAAGGAGCAGTAGTAGTATGTCCCATCCAAGAAGTTACAGCAGGTATTACGCCCTTAGTTGTAGCTTCCCCACCGACAGATCCTGTAGAGGTAATCGCCCACTGCCCGTTAGCAATAACAAAATAGGCGTAGCCCTCTGTAACCAAATTAGGAATAAAACGTTCAAAGTAGTAGTCATACGCATCTTCCCCTCCTAGTCTAGACGTCAGTGCGGCCTCTTCTCCAGCCTGAAGAATAATAGCGTTTTGAAAAACAGTTTTAGGTTTTACTACTATAGGGCGTTCAGTACAAGTTGTTAGATCCGTAGCAATATTAGCACTCGAACCTTCTAGTAAAACAGGGGATGTCTGTAACCCTAGTGCACTAACAGCAGCTCTTGTAGCAAACTTATTAGTCTCTAACTCATTAGCAGCTGCAGTTGGTCCTAAATACACAACACCTGCGGGCATCATATCCCCAATAAAAGAAACCCATGGAAGTCCATTAATTACATGGGTTATTGAATGCGCAGTAATTGCATCTGTAATCCAAGTACAATTCTCCACAGTCCACTCTACAGCAGGTAGTGGTTCTTTTATAACTCCTACAGCTCCTATAGACAGGGAATACTCGTCTAAAGTACCCGTTCCTACACCCGTAGCTATATAGGCATTATGACCAGCATCTACCAGTAGTTTAGCTTGGTAAAAGAATTGCTGATGATAGCCAATAAAAAGTATGTTCATTTCTTCGCTCTCCTCCGACGATTTGTAGCCGTTCGCTGTCCTCTTTTAGGCAGCTTTCTTTTTGGCTTCTTTTTCCCATAAGGCATAATAATATCTCCTATGGCTCTAAGGGTAGGCACTCTGCTAAACCATTCCTTAATTTTGCCATTCTCTTTTGTGTTTTAGAAGCAACTGCTTCTACTTTTATTCGTTCGTTTTTAGGTAAGCCTTCCAGCAAAGGTAGTGCTAGCTCGAGTGCATAAGCCATCATTTCGTTCCCATTTGCCCTGCCATCTAAAAATACAGAAATATAATTATGTATTGAGGCTTGACAGCTTAACATTCCATACTCTATAGCGCTTTTCCCTGTTATTGATTTTGCAACTATCGGGTCACACTTGTGATTCATAAACCTAGGCATCCGAAGACGTCTTACTTTTGCAAGANTCCCTTTATCTGTATCAGGGATTGTATCCCACCTACTTGGATTAATAATAAAAACTGATAAATCTATAGTATTTTTATTTAACTTGTTGCCAATTAACCCATAAATATGTTTATTACGTTTGTTATCAGTAAATACTCCGTCACGGCTAATAGCTATATGATAATCATCTAGCAGTTCTGCTCCGGGCATATCTCCTTCTTGTACATTAAGTATAATACCACTTCTTACACATAGAGTTAATTCGTCTGTATTTTCTAAAGCAGTTCTTATATACCCTTTATTGAAAGGCACTACTTCATAGTCCCAGTCTGGCATATTCTTACGAATACTATTTACAGTCAACATTTCTAGATTATTGCGCTTAATTATCAGTATTTTTCGGCAAGACATGCTTTACCTCTGCGTATTGTTTAAAGTATGCATCTATCCACTCTTGGGGATTCTCCGCAGTTGCAGGAACTAGTCCTGAGGTTTTAGAAGATAGCATAGCTTTAAATCGTGGTACTCTAAGTACTCCATCTACTTCAAGTGCTTTATACATAGCCGTGTATGTCATCCATACCTTGTCGTATCCAAAGTGATAAGTAGTCTTACCTTTTGCTAGTGCTACCATTCCCATTTCCGAATTGTTACAATAACCCACAATAGAAGCGTTTTCTAGTAATTCATGGCCGCTAACCTTTTTTTCAATTATTGCGTCTCCGAATCTATGTTTTAAGTGCTCAAAAGCAGGAGGAGATGTAAGAGGGTGGCATTTTAACATTGCGCCTTGCTTTACGGCTCTCTCTACTTTATCGAAGTCCACTACAGTATTTAATATGTTAGTNCCGGGAAGAAAGATTACAAAGTCATGGTGCATTCCTTTCTTNCTAAGCCTGTACTTATCTACACTATTTTCGGCAATCTCTCTGAATAGCCTTTCACCTTCTTCGGTAATAGGCCCAGTAGCCGCATCTCTCATAGCTTTCTTTGCATACCTAGAACTGGCTACTCGAAGATATATAAACTGTGTCAACGTATCAGTATAGCAATAACCATGGATTTTTTTATCGTGTTCAAAATCATACCATATATCGTATTCAACATTGTTTCCGTTAGGACTCTTTTCAGGTATTAACTCCTTTAATTTAATTAAAGGAGCAAACTCTTTGCCTCTTAACACGTTTCCTGACTTAAAAAAATGTGCTACCGGATTCCCTAACTCATCTTTATCTGCTAACTTTGCTAATGCCATTTTTAAGGCTCTCCAGTTCTTCTTCTAATTCACTGATTCTATCTTCTGTTTCACTAAAATGCTCCATAATAATATCTAGAGCTTGTTCTAATTTGTTGTTTAATTCTTCGAAATTCATTAGTCCTCGACCCACTGAGACCCGTCCCAGTATCTGTTATTGTGTGCTGATCCGCTTGTTACTTCTGTCTGTACGCCTGTAGCGGTTAGACGTTCGTAAACAACGGTGTTTGTTGCTCTGCTAGTGCCAGTAGCTCGGCTAGTACCTGTGGCTCTACTAGTGCCTGTAAGTTTACTAGTGCTATTGCTTGTAACATATGCAGTTACATAGGACGTAGTAGTGGCCTTACTTGTACCAAATGTAGTAGTAGTGTTATACGAGGTGGTTGTAGTGTGGCTAGTTCCTCGGCTTGTCGTTGTATTATAAGTAGTAGTAGTAGTATGTGTAGTGCTAAACGTAGTCGTAGTTGAACGAGATGTCGCATAAGTAGTCGTGGTATTATGAGCAGTATTAAACGTAGTAGTTGTACTCTTACTCGTAGCATACGTAGTATTATAAGTAGTCGTAGTACTATGAGTTGTACCATAAGTAGTAACTATGCTCGTACCATGGTTTGTAGAGAACGTAGTTGTTGTACTATGAGTAGTATTATAAGTAGTAGTTGTAGCCCGAGTAGTGTTGTACGACGTAGTAGTACTATGACTCGTACCGTGACTCGTAGCAAACGTAGTCGTAGTTGAACGAGTGGTGTTATACGACGTAGTAGTGTTACGCGTAGTATTATAAGTTGTAGTCGTGCTATGACTCGTAGCAAAGGTAGTGTTAAACGTAGTAGTAGTATTATGACTAGTACCGTAAGTGGTAGTAGTAGCACGAGTAGTGTTATACGATGTAGTAGTGGACTTACTTGTACCATGACTAGTACCAAACGTAGTCGTTGTGCTATGCGTAGTATTATAAGTAGTCGTAGTTGCACGAGTAGTGTTGTACGACGTAGTAGTACTATGACTCGTACCGTGACTCGTAGCAAACGTAGTTGTAGTTGAACGAGTAGTGTTGTAGGTAGTCGTAGTAGTATGACTAGTATTAAACGTAGTGGTAGTACTTCTGCTTGTCAAAGTAGCAAACGAAGTCAAAGTTGTATGACTAGTGTTAAACGTAGTTAAAGTAGTACGAGACGTAGTAGTGTTATACGAAGTAGTAGTCGCACGAGTTGTATTATAAGTCGTTAAAGTTGTACGAGTAGTGTTATAAGTAGTAGTCGTATTTCTACTTGTAGTAGTGTTATACGAAGTAGTAGTCGCACGACTTGTAGCAAACGTAGTAGTAGTACTTCTACTTGTAGGATAAGTAGTAGTTGTACTCCTACTTGTGGCGAACGTAGTTGTAGTATTCCTACTCGTAGCATAAGTAGTAGTAAACGTAGTAGTCGTACTTTTACTTGTGCTTGTATTCTTACTCGTAGCGAACGTAGTGTTATACGAAGTCAAAGTTGTATGAGTAGTATTACGGCTCGTATTATAAGTAGTCGTAGTGTTTCTACTTGTGCCTGTATTACGGCTCGTATTATAAGTAGTGTTATACGATGTTGTAGTTGTATGACTAGTTCCGGTCGCATATGAAGTATTAAACGTAGTTGTAGTACTTCTACTTGTAGCAGTAGCATACGAAGTATTAAAAGTAGTCGTAGTACTTCTGCTTGTGCTACGGCTAGTAGTAGTATTATAAGTAGTCGTAGTACTTCTGCTTGTGCTTGTACTCTTACTCGTAGCGAATGAAGTACTATAGGTAGTGTAGTAACTAGTAGTTTTATTAATTCTGTAGTATTTTCTCGTAGCGCCCTTTGGTCCGTCGTTAATATTCTGTACAAAAGNTCCTTGACTGTACGGAGATCCAGTGACAGATACATCATTCCATTCAGCAAAAAGAAACGTACCACTGGAATTAGTTCGCCAATAATAACTATATAAAGCATAAGGACTAGTAACGTGACTAGTAAGACGACTAGTGTTGCGACTTGTATTATAAGTAGTCGTAGTATTAAACGTAGTGGTAGTACTTTTACTTGTAGCAGTAGCATACGAAGTATTAAACGTAGTCGTAGTACTTCTGCTTGTGCTACGGCTAGTAGTAGTATTATAAGTAGTCGTAGTACTTCTGCTTGTGCTACGGCTAGTAGTAGTGTTATACGAAGTCGTAGTAGTTTTACTCGTACCACGACTTGTAGCAAACGTAGTAGTAGTATTAAACGATGTTAAAGTAGTCTTACTTGTAGCAAACGTAGTACTATAGGTAGTGGTCGTATTTCTACTGGTGCCACGACTAGTGTTAAACGTAGTCGTAGTATTAAACGTAGTGGTGGTAGCCCTACTAGTACTATGGCTAGTGTTAAACGTAGTTAGAGTAGTACGAGTAGTATTAAACGTCGTAGTAGTAGAACGAGTCGTATTGAATGTAGTCGTAGTAGTACGAGTCGTATTGAATGTAGTCGTAGTAGACTTACTAGTTCCCGTCGCAAACGAAGTTAAAGTCGTCTTACTTGTAGCAAACGTAGTTGTAGTNTTATGACTCGTAGCAAACGTAGTAGTTGTAGACTTACTAGTTCCTGTAGCATATGAAGTAGTAGTGTTGCGACTAGTTGCATAGGTAGTGGTCGTATTTCTACTTGTAGTAGTATTAAACGTCGTAGTAGTTGCACGACTTGTAGCATAAGTAGTTGTAGTTGTATGACTAGTTGAGAACGTAGTCGTAGTCGCACGAGTAGTGTTATAAGTAGTAGTATAAGACGTAGTAGTTGCATGACTCGTACCGAACGTAGTAGTGGTAGACTTACTCGTAGCATAAGTAGTCGTAGTCGCGCGAGTAGTGTTATAAGAAGTATTATAAGAAGTCGTAGTTGCATGACTCGTACCAAACGTAGTAGTTGTGCTATGAGTAGTATTATACGACGTCAAAGTAGACTTAGTGGTACTACGGCTTGTATTGTAAGAAGTTGTAGTTGCATGACTAGTATTATAAGTCGTTAAAGTAGTATGACTCGTACCGAACGTAGTTGTAGTCGCACGAGTAGTATTATAAGTAGTAGTATAAGACGTCGTAGTCGCATGACTCGTACCGAACGTAGTAGTAGTAGACTTATTTGTGGCATAAGTAGTTGTAGTCGCACGAGTAGTGTTATAAGTAGTAGTATATGAGGTAACATGACTAGTGCCGTAAGACGTTGTAGTAGCGTGACTCGTACTGTGGCTCGTATTATAAGAAGTCGTAGTAGACTTACTAGTACTATACGTAGTTAAAGTAGTATGACTAGTATTAAACGTAGTCGTAGTAGCACGAGTAGTGTTATAAGTAGTAGTAGTAGTATGACTAGTTGCAGTAGCATACGAAGTATTATACGACGTAGTAGTACTATGACTTGTGCCAGTAGCTCGTGTTGTGTTAAACGAGGTAGTTGTAGAATGAGATGTAGTAGAATCTGTATTATAACTAGTGTTATAAGTAGTCGTAGTATTAAACGAGGTAGTGGTATTGAAGCTAGTAGTCGTGTTAAAGGATGTAGTAGTATCTCGACTAGTAGTATAAATAGCCGTCCACGTTGTAGCTAATGTGCCGTTATTATTGACAACTACATAGTTAGCGGAGTAAAGTGTTCCAGCATCTCCTTTTACGAAGATCTGGGAAGGCGTTTTTAGCGTTCCGTTATCATTAACCTTGATAGTCGCCATAACTTACACCACATACCATACATGTCCATTCGGGAAACCCGTCGCACTACTAGGTGCTGTTGCGGTAACCGTTTGTGTTCCTACGTTCTTTGCGGCAGATGTGATTGCACCTGTGATTGTAAGAGCCGCGAAAGTAGGGCTATTACCTGTAGCCAATGCTTGGTTCAAAGCTTTTACCGAGGCAATGCTCGTTAGCTCTGAGTCCATTAAAGCACCCGCTGAGGTTACGTTGGCAGTATCAGTAACATCTGCACTGGCTTCAATAGCATTCAGCTTAGTATGGTCTGCGTTTGTAAATACATTAGAGTCTGTAGCAGCTTCTACTGCGGCTCGTATTTCGGCATCCGTTTGGTCAGCAGTTGCACTGGCTTCAATAGCATTCAGCTTACTGTGGTCTGCGTTAGTAAAGTTATTTTGTGATAGCTCACCATCACCAACTGAATAAGTGGTATTCGTATCCGTAGAAGCGATAGTACCATTAGCAGCTATAGTTACATTAGTACCAGCAGTTAAAGCAGCTACTACGTTAGTAGTATCAGTTACGTCAGCACTAGCTTCGATAGCATTGAGTTTACTATGGTCGGCATCGGTAAAAGCATTAGAGTCTGTAGCAGCTTCTATAGCAGCTCGTATTTCAGCATTAGTTTGATCAGCTGTGGCACTTGCCTCTATAGCATTAAGCTTAGTATGGTCTGCATCTGTAAACACGTTAGAATCACTAGCAGCTTCAACAGCCGTTCTTATTTCTGCATTGGTCTGATCAGCAGTAGCACTCGCTTCAATAGCATTTAATTTAGAATGGTCTGCATCAGTAAATGTATTTGAGTTAGAGGATGCTTCAACCGCAGCAGCTATTTGAGCGGCACTTACTGCACCAGTATTACCATTCACACTCAGTACAGCATCTGTTGGGGTGGCAAGTAATGTATAGTCGTTCATATTTCCAGCTGAACCACCATTATGACAATAAGTTTTATTCTCATCTGAGCGAACTACAATGTCGCCTTCTTGAGCTGTGAGAGCTAAATGAGCACTTTGGCTAGACGCAGTTTGTACTGTTGTTAGTGCTACTGCAGTAACACTAATCGCACCACCACCGGATATAGCTACACCTGTACCTGCCGATAATGCTGCAACAACATTCGCAGTATCTGTTACATCGGCGGAAGCTTCAATAGCGTTAAGTTT
>JGI24540J26637_10000082_pt1 | contig 31899 bp, 20 predicted proteins | sample NorSeaMetagenome_FD_26637 | JGI IMG/M metagenome (IMG submission 26637)
TGTTTCTCATAATATAATTAATTTAGAATTTTTATTTGATGATGAAGAAGCGGATGATTATAATATTTATAGATATTTTGGAATATTCGTAGATGAACATGTTGAAGGAAGTGTAGTTGTTAATTCAGTAAATTCCGTAGGGAATTTAAATATAGACACGAGTAATTCATCGGCAGAAGATTTAGATAAATTACCATCTGTAAGAGAATATACTCAGCCTATTCTAGGATGGGTAAAAGATATTAACAATAAATATCATAACATTTTAAATAGATTTAGAAAATCTAGAATAGAAAAATATCAAATACTAACTTCATACAAGGGTGACTCCTCTATTTTTGTAAATAAAAATCAAACGGAGTTTAACACTCCTGTCATAAGTAAAACTCCATTTAATGGGTTTATAGTATTAGATATAATAAATCAACCTTCTGATAACGATAAGATATTTTTAGGAGACTTATTAGAAATAAGCATTGAGAATTTTAATTTAGGTGATTTTGTTTTAATTGCAGACGCTGCGCTTCCAATTGGAACGTTTCAAGAAAATAGATATTCTGCGGTAGGAAATACTTCTCAAGTAGCATCAGCTTTAGCTGCCGCAATTAGAAATGCAGAAGTTATACCTTATAAGGCTACCTCTATAAAGAACAGGGTGATCATAGATGACTACTCACAGGGAAGAAATAAGAATACAACTGTATTCGGTATTAACTCCTCTAATCCTTACCCTTTCATTAGTATGCAAAGTTCGACGAATGCCAATCTTTCTTTTTCAAATAAATACAATGATTTTATAAGTGACGGTGGAACCGTTACAGGTGGTTTACAATTAGGAGACTATGAAATTTACACAATGATAGGTGGATGTTCTGTTAATCAGGGTGTGTTAGTATCTCCTAATGAAATAGGTAATTTACAAGTAGGGTATTTTGTTAAAGAACTTAATAAGGATAATTACGTCAGAATTATAGAAATAATAAAAGATCCGTATTCTGAAAACTTTAGAGTTATTTTTCAAAAGCCTGTAGTTTTTTCAATGGATAATGTAATTACGAGTTATGAAACTTACGATACTCCCTTTGGGAAGTTTTCAGCTTATGATTTTAAAGATTTTAATTTCGATTTCTACGATACTTCAAATGCTAGAACAGACTTTTTAGATTTAGAAAGCATGCAATATAAAAACGATGAATCTTCATTTGGAGTTTCATCGGCATCTAATATAACAGTATTTCCAGCTGGAGATAACGGAAACACCTTTGATGGAGTAGATCCATATATACTGATATCTGACCTAAACGCTAGTCAATTTATTAAAAAAGGAGACTTTGTAAAGATCGATACGGTAGTTAATGTGGGTGAGCAAGAATGGACAGAGATAAAGGATGTAATTTGGTTGCCAAATTATTTCACTACTAAAATAGTTACTAAAACCATAGCATCCGCTAGTTATAATATGGATAATAGTAATAATTATGAAGATTTTATATTTAAACCGGGTGTAAAAAACACGGGTGTATTTAAGTTTAAATCTTTATCTAATGTTACTAGAGATGATGTCATTGAAGATGATTCTATCGATATAGAAATTACTAACGAGTATGATAGACTGAAAGAGAACTCATTGAAAGAAACGAGTATTAATTCTAGGGTCGTACCTACTATATGTAAGTTTAATTTAAAAGATTCTACTAACTCTAGAAATTTACCATATATATTAAATACCAATGAAGCATTCGGTGTAAATAACTTATCAGCTGATATTACTAAATTTTCAGAAAGATCTCCAGATAAATTAAACATGGAACATTTTTATATACATAACATTCCACAATATTTATTAGAAGCTAACAGTATTCCATTGCTTATGGATTATGTTTATACGGGAGAGAAAACTGAATATTCAGAATTAGTTGCTAATGTAAAGAGCGTTGAATTTGATTATTTTTCAACTATATTAAATTATACAGGTGCTCATGAATTGAACACTATTCAGGCACCACCTATACCGGGAGATTGGATTAATTCAATTCCACATGAGATGTACACGAAAATGCATGGTGGAGATTCTATTAATTTTCCTTCTACTGTTTTTAAAGGATTAAGATATGTTTATAAAGATAGAAGTGAATTTCTATCAACAATGCCAGTATCATTTAAATCTTCATCTGATGTAAATGATTTTAAAGTTGCAACTATATTAAGTTATACTTCTAATAACACTATAGATAATACATCAGTGGATATAGAGGTCGTAAGAAATAACAAATTTAAAACGATTAGTATTCTTATAGACTTGCAAATTCCTGAAAATGATATATTAGAAATAGATAGGTATCTATTATATAACGTGAATGATATTACAACGGGAGGAGCGGTGCTTGACAGTAATGTTAGAGGTTTCCTAGAGTTTGCCGGCCTGACAGTATGGGACACAGCAGATCCTAATAACACAACAACAGTTGTAGCATCTGTTCAATCGGTAGGTGAAAATACCCCTAAATTTACACAAGATATTTTTAAAATAGATGAACAATATTCCTATCTGTTATTTAACATAGATAGCGAAGTATACGCAATTGAAGTTGTTTCGGTAATAGACGATTCTAGTTTAATTGTCAAGGGTGTTCCATACCTATGGACTGAAGTTAATGGTGAATTTCAACAAGATACTGGAGCTCCGTATACGAATCCAGGTACAATTCCTAATATCATGGAATTAACATATTATAACGGTGGTAAAAGGGCATGGGATAATGTATTACAAGATGTTTCTTCTTTTGGGTTTGCAGATAGAATTAACTCAAATAGAGATATTACATATACTACTATTCTAGAAAATGGAGAAGTAGAATCCGGGAAGTTTTGTTTAGAAATACAAAGCGGTGTTGAATTCGTTAAAACATCTATTTTAGACATAGAAATAGACGACGATAAACCAAAGGCGTTTAAATTAAATAACGATGAAATAGGTTATAATTTAGTAGCAAGAGAAGATGGTGGATATTATACTACTCTTAAAAGAATGAATGGTAGTTATGATCCCTTATTTAAAGATGTCGTAACCTTTTCATCTCCTTATGGAAATTATAAATTCATAGATGATAATGATTCCTTAAACGAAGAACAGGCAAATAGATTTAAAAAATACAATAGGCTTATCGGCGTAAATTGTATGTTTAATTCTAATCTGGGAGCTGATGAAAACTATGGAATCATTAATAACTTTTTCTTTCACAAAGTAAATGAATTAGGAGGAGAGGTTGTTAAATTAAGCCAAGAATCAGATAAACTACCCCTATACCCATTGATTGGCGAAATAGCAATAGATAAAAAAGATTTAAACTTATTTAAGAGTAAATACTCTAGAGATTATTATACAAGATCTTACGGTGCAAATAAATCAGAAGAAGTTCATGGAACACTAAGTCCCATAGAAGAAAGATCTTTCTTTGCATCTACTATCATGAAAGTTAAGAACGAATATGATATAACATCATACAATTTAAACAGAATGAAGTCTCTTCGCCATTTAGATATAATTAGATACGACGAAAGAGAAAATAGCGGTGCATATATCTTTGAAGATTCTCAAAAAATTTACATAGACTTTTACATTGCTAATTCTATTGTAAAAAAATTAAAATCAGAAAATATAACTTCACACTATTCACAGTATGCTACAACTGAACACTCGTATGGAGATAAAACAACATTAGAAGATGATTCTACAGTATACGTTGAAGAAAACATTATACCTAGATTTATAATAGATCAAATAAAGGTATATGGAACTGAAATAGCAGGATATCTTCCAAGTGATAATATAAGTCAATCTAAATATAGTGAATTGGAAAGCGTAACTGATATAGAAGATATAACATCTGATGGGTTTTTTGAACTTACTAATTTTGAAATTAGAAGTTTCGCTGAAAAGCCTTTAAATTTCAGGTTAATATATAATAAAAAACCAGGGTATCGATATAATTTGAGGGTCCATTCTAAAATAATTGCATAAAAATGAATATAAGAATCAAAGAACTTTTTAAGAGTGATCTAGATCCTAACAGTAATCAATGGTGGTCAAAGGATAAAATTGATAAAATCAATTATAATTTTTCGTTAATGAGAAATGGTGGACCAGCAGGTCCTATTGGAATTGAAGGAGCAAACGGCGAAGAAGGTGAAAAGGGACATCAAGGTGTACAGGGACCTGATGGTCCAAGAGGTCCACAGGGTACAGTAGGTCCTGAAGCAAGCGGCTCTTGGAAATCATACGATTACGTAACTAATCAAAGAATAATATATCCTTCCGTTCCCTTTAATGGAACAGTAGTGCCAGCGATTGGAGCTTCAGCCCATACATTATCTACCAATGATTTAATAAGCGCGTATTATGGTGTAACCCCCACATCTCCTATTAGTTCTCTTAGAAGTGGATCATTAAATATTATAACAGAAGCTCCTATTTCTTCTAGTGCTTCTGCTAACACTGATTCAAATATAGATCATTCTCAGCAGAGTTCTATTACACTTTTACAAGATAGATATTTTGCACAATCATATAACATTGGATTGGAGACGGACCCAGCTTCTTTTCCTATTTTAAGAATCAGTCCAAGCAGCACAGCTGATCATTTAAATAGCAAATTTAATATAAAATTCGACAGAGATAATATTTTTAATTTTGGCAATGTAAATACAAATAAACTCGGCGGTGTATCTGAAATTAATAACGTGCTTAACGTTAATTCAAGTGCTGGTCAGATAATAGAATTCAAAGTAGGAGAAACTGAATATCGTAACCATTCCCCTAGTTTAAATAAACTGCTAACTTCAACAGATACACAAGGGACTGTAGTATGGGAAAACGTCTATAGCATATTTCAAGTGTTCCCTGTAGGAACTATAATAAGAATACCCAGAGATACCTTCTTTAGTGAAGAGAACTTTAATCTATTGGATGCAACAACAGGACCTGGTGTATTGATCAATAGCAATGTAAGTATTAGGACAAATTTCGGGTCTGGTAAATTAACAGGACTTTATGCAGGATGGTACTTATGTAATGGAGAAACATGGGGTGATGGTGGACTCATAGAATATGATACTCCTAATTTAAATGGATTTGAATGGGAAATTTCTAACATACCTGTAACATCAGGAGGCATATCTATGATGATATCTGGTGGTAGTTTATCATCATATAACGGGAATATAATTTTTTCAGGAGGAATTAGCACATTAGGTCCTTCTGTATCGGGAGTTGGTACAAATGTCATAGGACATTCCTTTGATAATAGTATGGACGATATAAGTATATATGACAATGAAAATACTCTGTTTGCCGAGGATAAACATGTTATAATGGGAGAACAGATTAGTATAATTTATTTAAGACAATATGATTATGAATGGGGTACTTTAAATGAAAATGCATCGTCTTCTAATATACAGCTACAGTATCATGCAATGACTGGAGATCTTGATTTAAATACTGTCGCATCGGGTTCATATACTAACATAGATATTGCAATGCAATACGCAACTACATTAAACCCCGAAACACTACAATGGAATGCAGACGGTGCTCCAAGCGATGGCGCTCAATTAGATGCTTATTGGAATGATGATAGTAATTTTGCAAGCGGTAATATAAGATGTTACTTAAACGGACAGGAAATAGCAGATGGATGGTTAGCTAGAGAATCTGGTGGACAGGGTGAATGGGGCTATGCAAGAAAATATATTAATGGTGTTGGGATATCTTCAGATGACGCTTTAGAAACAGAGCCTAAAGAATGCTGGATGATGTATTCTGAAAGTGTAAATGGAGTTGACGGTACGTATTTTAGCATTGGTATTTCTAATAACGGGCTGCTCCCTCCCGTAACAATGACAGAGGCGGATGTAACCGGGTTTACTGGATGGCCAGCCGGCACTTCTTTGGAAAAAGTATTTATTTCTAATAAAATAGACAATCATCCAGATGTTGTGGGATCTTCTAGTGATTTTAAAGATTATGAAAATACTTCACATATATGGAAACGTAATGATGGAAATAATACCATAGATCAATTAACTGATGGTTGGTATAGGAGTTTACCAAATACGCTAGCGTATCCGGTTAATTTTGGCTACGGTGGTACGTTAACAGTATCTTCTGGATTATATATGGCATGGAGAAAATATTGGTCAGCAAATGATAATGAATTTAAAGGAGATGTTATAAAATCTAGATTTGTACAATACTCAGTTGGAGACCTTTCTCTTGGAATAGGTGCTTCCACTNCATGTGATGCAACTTCAGGTAATGATATTTTTTATTCTTCTGATATGTTTGAAATAGGAGAAAACCCTGGATCATGGCAGGTAACGAATTTAGGCGTATTTGATGGCCTTAATTCTCCCCAAGGAAGTGAGGGCAGGCTTTATTCATGGGGATCAAACCAAATATACGTAAGACAAGATGCTGCTTCAAATACAAATGGAGGCTCAATGTCTAATCTTGGAAAATATCCACTTATATTGGTAAAATCAGATACATTTATTCCCGGAACAAATAACTCATTAAAGATAGCCGACTGGACAGGAGACTCTGGTACATCAGGATATACGGGTGAACGTTATAAAAGTATTGATTCAAATAGTAAGGCAACTGCACTTAATGCAACGGAATGTCCGGGAGGAAGTTCATCCGGTATTACATTTGACTGGGATGACGGAAATAACAATAATACACTTAGTTATTTTGGTAGTGGCGGTAGTGGAAATGTTTATTTTACGCTCAGTGGCATATCTCCATCCCAGCTTAGTGCTTCTAATTTTAGTATAGAGAATCCTGTTGGAACCCAAAATACTGCTAGTGTATCTTTCACCCCAGGAAACTATTATGTATCATTAAATATCAGTACACCAATGCAAGAGGACTCTGAAATATTAGACTTAGATTTTAACTATAGCGGTACACTAAATCAAATCAGCGATATTACTATAGGAATTTCCATTGATCCATGTCACGTTGAAGGTACTGTAATTAGTATGGCAAATGGAACTACTAAATTAGTTGAAAACTTAAAAGTAGGAGATGTATTAGATTCGTTTGATATAAAAGGATTAAGCGATAGTGGTGAATGGAGAAATTTTAAAACTAATGCGATGGAATTCAGGGCTCCTAAGTCATCTGCTAAAATAGTCAGAATAATAAAAGGAACTTATAAGAACTATCAAGATATTAATAACGGATTAACTAAAATAACAAACGAACACCCTATATTAATAAAAAGACCAGATGGAGAAATATTCTTTAAACAGGCTCTCTATATTGATACGACCGACATGATATATGTTAATGAAAAATGGACAAGAGTTAGCTCTAATAAAACTATTCACGAAACGGTTAACACATATTCTATTGATGTTGAAAATGAAGATGTTTATATTGCAGACGGTATTTTATGCCATAACGTTGAAAATATAGAGGAAAAGATACAGTAATAATTAGTTCTAGAAATTAAAGATATATACTAAATAAATAAAGATTTAAGTAATGCCAATACCTATTAATTTAAAGCAGATTTTACAATCTGATACACAACAGGAAAAGCTAGATAAGGTTAATTATAACTTTGATCAATTAGTTGCCAATGGAGGTGGACCAATGGGAGTCGCTGGAGATATTGGCGAAACAGGACTGCAAGGTGTTACCGGTGATCAGGGCCCACAGGGAATAGAAGGTTCACAGGGTTTTCAAGGACCGGCAGATGACTCTGCTGATTCTAAGTGGAAAGATGGAGCATCATGGTCTAACGGTTCTCTTTCTATTAAAACTATAGTACCTAAACACATTATAGATAATTTCCAATCTAGTTCAAATTTTGCACCTACAAACGTAGTGTTAGGGTTGGCAAATAATGATGCAGAATATAACAACGCATCTACTATTTCAAATGCAGTATTAGATAGTGTTTTAACAATTAATAGAAATTCAAATTACCACGATTCTAACATTAGATTAATAGCTGAGAAGGATGTTAATAATTATTTAGATATAACATTAACTAATTATCCTTCACTGGTCTCAGGTGGTCCCGGGACTTCTGCTCTCGAATTTGAATTTGCGCAAAGTGTAATCAACGGAGAATATAGGTGGAACGCTGAGAGATATGTAATAAATGATGTTAATGGAAATGAGATGATGTCAATGGATGCAACGAACGGAGCAACATTTAATGGATCTTTTCTTTCAACTAGTAGTGCAATATTTACAGGAAGTATTTTTAGAATTAATAACGGAACTGGAGCTTCAACTGATCCTGATGTGGATAAAATTGCGGTTTCTTTAGATAATTTAGGTACGATAGGTTTTAAAACAGCATCGGAAGTAGGAGCAAGTGTTCCAATCGGAACCATAGTATCTTTTCATTATGATACATACATTGATGTTAGTAACTTTACACAGAATCAAACAATAGATGGAACTGTTGATCCAGAACAAATAGATATAGTAGTCGGAAGAGGAATCGCAAATACACAATATGAGGGATGGTATTTATGTAATGGCCAAACTTGGAAAAATAACGACAAGCAGTATACGGTTCCTAACTTAAATTCATTTTCATTTGATTTTACATCGGGAGGAATTCAAATAATATCTGCACCAGGTGCAAATACTCCTAATTTATTAGGAGGAGGTGAATTTGAATTTCAACAAAATGCAAATACCATTAATTATTCTATAGATGTTAATTCAACAGAAGCATGGGTAACACAGGCTCAAGCTAATTATGCATCTACTGAATATAAGGTGGTCAAAACTCCTCAATTAATATATTTAGGTGCGACGGATTTATGGTATAATGTTTCTGCTCCGCCACCCGTACCAGCTTCTTTTCAAATTGACCCTGCAATAGACAGCAGTATTGCAATTCAACAGGATTTAACTCAACTTGGTTCTTATAGAGGTAGAATTTCTTCATACGGAATCAATGGTGATAATGGCTCTGCCTTTTACGCCAACCCTTCTATAGATTTAGAATACAATAAGCCAGCGCTAATATATGTTAAAGTAATTGGTAAATCATACATTGCTCCTCCTTCTAACAACTTACAGATGTCGGAACCCACTACTTCAAAATATAGTTGGTTTGTTAATTGGAATGAGAGAATGTATTTCGATAATAGTGAACCTAATAATTTTAGTACTGGAACATGGAATGATAGAGGAGACTATAACCCTAACTCAACATACAACCAGGGAGACGTGTTCTTCCTATTAGGTGCAGGTGGAGGCGGCCAATGGTATACTCTAGCTAAAGGTCTTTCTTCATGGAATGAGGCACAGGCGCAGAATTTAGGTAGTAACTTTTCCCCTGAATATGCATGTGTAAATTCTTCATGGAACAGGTTTGATCCAGTTGAAGGTGCTTATTTCTATAAACTTCCATGGGTTAACCAGCACAACGACAATAATACGCCTCATTCATATAATGAAGGCGATGGATTTAATAATGTATGGAAGCCTAGCGTACTGGATCCAGGTTTTAATCTTCCCGGACAGGATGATATGATGAACATGAATCTAGAAGGTTCATATCAACCAGGAACCACTAATTCTATAGGTTACTCTCTTAGTAATTCATTTTATGATAGCGAAACTAATACTCATATATTTCCTCCAAATAGAACAATTAATACGAACGAATCATTAGTTTCCTCTCATGGAGCTTTCACCCAACCTATACAGGTATTATTAGAACCTGAAGGCAATGGTACTACTGGAGAAACATACGAAGTTATACCTGTTGTAAATTCATATAATATTAGTGAAATACAGGCTCTATATCCCCAGTTGAACGTGACAAATAGCCATTTAGTACAATATACGGATCCTCATGGATATACTGATACTAATCAATATTGGGATGAAACCAACTATTTAGATTATGACACAGATACGTTTGGCAGCAGCGTTAAAAAGCATTTAAACGGAAACTATACAATTGATTCTGGCAACAACCCTACAGCATATAATTCTGTTCATTCATGGAGACCTAATCAGATTGACACGGATTTCAGAAGATATAAATCAGTAATAATGACAGTTTTATTAGAACCTGATGCCGTTAATAAAATATTAGATAATGGATCTACTATAAAATTAGGACTAGCTCATTGGGAAGATTCTGGATTTTATGGACCGTTACCATTTATTCCTTCTAACTCCCAACCGCTTGGGTCTAATAATGTGGTTGAAGCATCTAATCCATTCGGAGAACTACTTCTCCCAGATAGCTTAACTACAACTTTAGGAAATGGTGCTGATTTCGTAGTAAGTGATTGGATAGGTGGAGCAGGAACGGGTTCCGACACGGTACCATATAATGTATACCCTAATACTACAGCACCGAATTTTGTGCCAGGGACATGGGCCTTGTTTTTTACGGTTACCGTAGGTGCCCCTGATTCTAATGGAGATGGAATTATTACTTTACAGAGTATTATGTCATGTGGTCAGGGTTATAACCCAAGTACTGCAATCAGCTTTACAATAGCCCATCCGGATGATTCTACTATACAAGTACAATACGATGGATATTACACTAGGGAACAATGTTAATAAAATATGAATATATTAAATACATATAAACTTTACAAAAACGCAATTCTTTTCGGAGGACTTGCGATTTTGGTGTTTTGTCTTTTACAACAATGTAACTCTAATCAAAACTTAAAAAGAGAAATCGTACAAGTTCAGAAGGTATCTGATAGAAATCTTAATAACTATAAGGCAACACAAGATACTATTATAATCGAAAAGAATAAAAATAAAGAATTAGTTTCTAGTATAAGATCATTTGAATATGACGTAAATACATTAACAGATAATAATAAAAAACTAGTTTCTAAATATACTGATCAATTAAATATTAATAGCGAACTAGAAAACGTAAACAGCCTATTATCAACTACTTTAAATGTAAAAGATTCTATAATAAATGCAAATGGAACTGTAACAGTAAACACGGATTCTATAAGCAACATAGACACAATAACTGTTGAAGTAAATGATAAATATGAATTTGATAAATATAACTGGAGAAGATTTCAAGGAAGCATTTCTCTTTTAAAAGATAGTACTGACTATAATTTATTTTCTTCTAGATTTGATATTATACAAGGAATAGGTTTAAGCGCTGCTATAATTAATGAAGAAGGATTTGATAGACTTAAAATAACAACTCCATATAAAGGAGTAACGTTTACTAATATAGAAAACATAAACCTAGTTAACGATAGATTAAATAATAAATATAAGAAAAAGGCAGGGTGGTCTATTGGTGTTGGTTTTCAGTATGGAATTAATTTGAATAACAATCAGGTTATAAGTACTGGTCCGGCAATTGGTATAGGAGTATACTGGTCACCTAAATTTCTTAGATTTTAAAATAATAAATAAACAATGGCACAATCATCCAAATTCTTAAGACTAGATGACGACATTCTAATGGAGTTCATGTACCATAATCAAAACGTTGATTATGTAGATGATGCTAAAATAGAAAATGACGACAACGGAAGTCAATTTAAATTTTTAAACACAGAGGCGAACAATGATTCTGCCCCAAGATTCCTGATCCATGAATTAGGAGCAGACGTTGTCAACTTTAGTGTAAAGGTACAGGATGGTTATGTTTTCATTAATGACTTTGCATCTAGGCAATTAATTCTTAAAAATGGTAAAACTTATAAGTTTAATCTATCAGATTCTACAATCGATAATATAGCAGGGTTTACGATAAACGGTTCAACTACTCAATTAATAGGTAACACATACATATATACACCTGGATCAAATGGAAAATTTGAATATTCTTATGAAAATTTAGCAGGAGATAATTCCAGAGGTGGAGAAATAAATGTAGGAAATAGAGCTAATCCTTTGTTTGCAGAACCAGAACAAGAAACTGGAAATAGTATTAAAACCGCAACAGGAGAGGTTGGTAGATATTATGGAGTGCCATCTGGCAGTGATGGAAAATGGGCTTTACTTAAAAATGATTTAGCATATTTAGATAATTCACAATGGAATGGTACAGATTCTTCACTTGCAAATGTAGATGACAACATAGTTGGAGACGTATGGTATGACACAATTAGATTACATTTAAAAACAGGATTTTCATTTGCTGCAAGAGGTAAAGAAGGTTTTATGTTTCAGGTTAAAGTAAAAAGAGAATCTGGAGTTTATAACTATTTCACATCTATAGTATATTTAAATCATTCTAATTTTGAAATAAGTAATCCCAATTCATTTGTGTTAGGAGATACTTCGTATTCTAAATACATACAAATTAAAGTACCTTCATTAGTTCACTTTGACGACACAACTAAAAATGAAGATTTTCACGATGCTTTCTTCGGTTCTGGACAGGATTCAATATTAAATACTGCTAATTATGAAATAAGTTTAAAGTTAATAAATACAGTAACAGAGGAAGGAAACGTTGAGTATATAAACGTAGAAGATACGATAGATACTACCGTTGCGAGAGAAGATGAATATTTAGATATTGCAGCAAATGTAGAAGAGGTTGAAGATATGGATTATTTTCAAGTATATGGAACTAAAGACGGATCAAGACAGGGTTTTGAAAATTATATAAACGGAAGAATTCAAACTTCTAGTGATGACATTATAATATTTCACGACATAGAGGTTAGTGAGCAAATTGGATTAGATTTCCTAGATACTTCTTCAATGACATTTACGCAAACTGCAAACTATGAAGCTCCAATTCCTTTCAGACCTATTATATTTAATTCTGGCATAGCAAGTTCTTTTTATATAAGACATACGATGAGAATCTATAATGAAACAGATAATACTCAGATTATAAAAGTTGCAACGATGACTTCTTATAATACTAAAAAGTATGGAACTAGAATGGAAAAGATTAATCTTAGAAATGTAGACCCTACTATTATCTATAATAAACTACCTAACACAACGGTAAATAGAGAATTAAATCAATTTGTTAATTCAATTAGACCGAGCGTTGGAGAAACTAAATATGTTCCAGTTGCTCTAGATACTTATGGAATATTAGCATCAGCTACTAATGTGACAACAGATTTAACAGAATCGGAAGAATTAGATAATATCAAGTTTTTTGAAGAAGGTGAAGCTATTGTAAAGTTATCTAAAGTATCTGATAACTTTGTGAAATTCAATATTGCACAACCAGACGGAGACGATAAAAAAGCGGTTTCTCTGGTAAGCGCAGAAAACATAATGTTAATAATTAAAAGCGGCTCCACTGAAAAAACAATAGCGCATGACCCATCTTTTCCTAACATAGATTTAGGTCTAGGAGAAGTATTCTTTAAAATACCAAAGTCAACTGCGGTCAGATTTGACAAGGAAGACACTAATAAACAAAGTGACAAATTCTATATTAACATAAAGAACGGAGAAACAGAGTCACTACTGTATCACGGAAAAGTAGAAATAATATAATGATATTAAACAGCAGAAATAATTTATTTAACTTTAAGTTTCCTAGGACATTTATTCCTAAGGAAGTTGCAGATAAGTATAAATCATACTTAGGTAAAATGCCAGGCAACATAATAGAAGAGCCTATTGATTTTGTTAATTATTCCATACAAGGTTTAAGTCTTCCTGGAATTAATTTTGATCCAATACAGCAATCTCCTAACGACGGAACTATCACATACCATAGAGGATCTATTCCTATTCAAAATACAGTTGAAAGACAATTCTCTATAGAGCTACAGCTATTGGACGGATATATTAATTATTGGATAATGCAAGATACTTTATTGTATTATTATTCAAAGCATGTTAGAGAGCCATTTATTAACGATCTTAAGCTTCAAATAATGGATGCTGAAGGTATACACTTAATGAGTGCGGTTTTCGAAAAGCCTATTCTTAATTCAATATCTGAACTAGAATTAAATATGTCGAGCAACGTTGCAGACTTTTCTACATTTACACTTAATTTCTATTATAATAAGTTCAATATCATCTCAGAGATAGACGGAAAATAAAAGAGATATATAATCCATAACAATATAGACTAATATAATGAAAACATTTTTTGAATACTTAAGCGAGGAGAATATATCTAAAGAAGAAATTACCATTTTAGAAGAATCTCTACAGTCTGAATGGACTGACGAATTAGAGCAAAAGGTAGATGCTGCATTAGAAGAATTTACTAAACAGTATGCAAATGAAGACGGAACTTTTGATTTTGATAGATTCAATGAGGAATTAACAAATGAAGGTTTCTTAGGTTCTATATTTGGTGGACTTACTGGATTCGCTTTAGGTAAAACAATTGGTAAAACAGTTGCTAAGGTTTTAGGAATTCAGAAGGGTATTTTTTACGATTTATTAACCTCTAGATTAGTTGGCGCCGGATTAGGTGCTGCTATCGGAAAATCATTCTAATTTGAATTACGTATCAGTAGACTTTTCATTAAACTCCCCGGGTATTTGTATATACCAGGACGACACTAACCAATATCATTTTATATCCTATATAAAGGAAGGACAGGGCACAAAGAAAGAACGTGCATGGCAAGAAGATATATCACACCTCAAGGGCGTAACCCTATTACATCAACCAGATTGGCCTAAATCTTCAGAATACTCAAGTGGAGAACTTTTAAAGATTAAAAGGTATATAGCGACCGCTGATATTCTGGTTCAACTTATAATAAGCATAACTCAAACTAAACAAGACTATATTATTTCTTTTGAAGGGTCTTCTTATGGTTCTGCTATGGGAACTAACAATATTATAGATATGGCAGCAGGTGCAGCAATTCTTAAAGAGAGAATGCTTTCAGACCTTGATGTACATGATATATTTACAATAGCTCCTACTTCTTTAAAGAAACATGCGGGAAAAGGTAACATGAATAAGTCTGCCTTATGGGATGTCTTTTTAAATAATGTTTTGGAAGATAAAATTTTAGCTAAACACCCTATACATAATTTTTGTGTTAACGAAATTGGCCCATCTAAAAAGATACCTAAACCCTTTGACGACTTAGTTGACGCTTACTTTCTAACAGACTATATAAGGACCCTTAAAGCTAACACTGTGGAATAGATTTACCACTGAGGCTTAAAGACTTAAGTTATACTGTATCTGTCCCATAAAGTTTCATAATAATAAAAAAATATAGAATACCATGAAAAACAATACAATGTCATCAGCAAGATTATTAGCTCTTAAGACTATTCTTACAGAGATGTTACATCAAAATAGAATAACAGAAATAGAAATGCTAGATATTTTAAGAAAGGCCGGCCTTGCAAGGCTACCTGAATCTTCTTCTAAATGGATTGATGAAGAGGGTTCTACATATACTTCAGTAGATTAATATAGAAAGCCTGCCGGCCCGATACGGATATATAGATTAGTTATAATTGTGAAACCTTTTTAGAATTGCATGTATAACTATTATAAGTTTTTAAAGAATTAAAGACATTAACGTAAAATTAAAGTAAATTAAAGAAATGGCAGAATTTGACATTTTCAACTTAAGCGTAAGCGATGTTGAAACCCACGAGACAAAGAGTGCAAACTCTACAAATGAAATCTACAAACCATCCGCAGATGATGGTAAAGATGGTACCTATAAAGCACTTATCCGCTTTGTACCAAATCCAACAAACCCAAGAAATTCACTAGTTAAAAAGTATGTACACTGGTTAACTGACGCTAACGGCGATGGAAGACTTATTGATTCACCTTCAACGGTAGGAGATAAGTGTCCAATTGCAGATGCATTCTTCAAACTTCGTAAGAGTGATTCAGCAGTAGACCGTAAGATGAGCGACAAGCTTAAGCGTAGAGAGCAGTATTATTCTCTTATTAAAATAGTGAAAGACCCTCAAAATCCAGAATTAGACGGTACTTATAAAGTATTTAAATTTGGATATAAAATCAAAGAGAAAATTGAAGAAGAAACTAAACCTGCTTTCGGTGAGCCGACTCAGATTTATGACCTATTTGAAGGAAAGAACTTTGAACTTATTATTACTCGCCAAGGTGAATATAATAACTATGATAAGTCTAAATTCTCATCTACTAGATCTGCAATTGCAATTGATGGTAAGCCAGCTGAAAGAAATCAAGAAGCTATGGCATCTATTAAAGCAGAATTAGATACAGCACCATCTTTAGATCCTTATGGATATAAGAAATGGGATGCTGAAGCTCTTGACTTTGTTAATGGTATTTTAAGACAATATCTTAACCCTGGTTCTTCAATGGATTCTGTAATTTCTACACCGAAACCAGCCGCTAAAAAAGCAGCAGTAAAAGAATCAACTCCGGTAACAGGAAACGATGCTAACTTTGAATTCCCTGACACAATGACAGCGACTCCAACGACAGCAGAAACAAAATCTTCAACTGCATCAGCAGATAGCGATGATCTAGATTCTTTCTTAGATGAAATCGGAATCTAAAAAAATCACAGAAGATTTAAAGCAGAAGGTCAGAAGTTTAGTTAAACAAGTTTGTGTAAAAGAACACGCTGACCCTAACAAACACATGATTAAGGAAATGCCAGGTCGCTTAAACCTGGCATGCCCTTATTGTGGTGACTCTCATGGTGAAACTCATAAGAAAAGAGGTAATCTATATTGGGCAACTCTACAATTTCATTGTTTTAATTGCGGTCAACATTCCGATCTTTATGGTTTCTTAAAGGATCATCATTTAAAATTTCAAGATACTCAAGATTCTATTACAATTATAGAATACATAAAAGATCATAAGGTATCTGTAAACGAAGTTGACACTCTTCAGCATGGCGTATTTAAAACACTATATGATTTAGCACCTACTAGAAAAGAACTTAAAGAAGTTTTTAAACTTGTAGAAATAGAACCAGGAGATCCAGCTTTTTTCTATTTAAAGAATAGATTTTTACACAAAAAGATTAATAACTTTCTTTATTCTCCTAGAGATAAAAGAATTTTAGTTTTAAACTTAGCACCTGAAAATAAAGTCATAGGATTTCAAAGTAGATCTCTAAGAAAAAATAAAAATACAAGGTACTTGACATACGATATAGAAAAAATATATCAGGAAATGAATAAGGAATTACCTCTCCAGGAAGAACAGTTAATATCCTCTAAGAAGTTATCAACCTTGTTTGGTATTATGACTGCAAACTTTCAAATGCCCTGTACGGTATTCGAAGGACCCTTAGATGCTTTATTTATGCCAAACTCTATAGCTCTTGCATCTGTAACCAGATCAACTGAAGAATTAGATGAAATTCCAACAATACGATATATGTTTGATAATGACGAGGCAGGAAAATCAAAGATGATGCAAAAATTAAAAAGAGGTAAAGAAGTATTTACATGGGAAAAATTCCTATCTGAATCAAAGATGGATAAATATCCTAGCAAGATTAAAGATCTAAACGATCTAGTTATCGCTGCTTGGGAAACAAAAAATAAATGTTTATCTACCATGGATAAGTATTTTAGTAATTCACGACTAGATGCTTATTACCTATGATAGATGATTATGTACAAATGGTAAACGACGAATTAGATCAGTTCGAAGAAGACGGAAAAAGACATAAGAATCTTAAGATGATTCTCGGTTTTGATTCAGCTGATATAACACATAAAGAAAAAAACATAATTATAACTCCTAAATATAAGAAGAAATTTAAGAGTAATATTTACGTAAAGAAGAATACTAATAATAATTCATTATTCTAAAACAAACTACATGGCAGAAACACAACAATCAAACAAATCTAAGATTGTACAGCTAGATGAATATTTAGCAAATCAAAGGTCAGAGTGGACATTAAAGATAAAGGCACTAACACAGAACTTAAAGAAAGGTGTATTGCTGGAAGAAGTTAGTGCATATACATTAAGCTATCGGCAAATATTAGTTGAGAATCTTGCAACGATAGCTGGAAAAATCAGAGCACAGAAAGGAACAGTAGATAAAATGTATAAGCAGAAGTGGATTGAATATTATAAGTTTGATTATAAGATAACAGATAAACAAAGAGAAAGATTTATTGAAGCAGATCTTTCAGATGATAGACAGATTTTGGATTTACTTGAAAGCCAAAAGGCCTTTATTGAAGGCTCAGTAAAAACTCTCGATAATATGGGCTTTGCAATAAAGAATCGCCTTGATATTTCGAGACTATAAAAAAAGTTAAATGAAAATTGATTTTAACTCTAACAGATGATAACCAATTCTTACGAATTGATGACGCAGAAGAATTAGAACTAGAGCAGATTAAAATATCTTTAACTAAAAGAATTGATAGTTGGAGATTTAATCCTTTAGTAAAAAAAGGAATATGGGACGGATATGTTTCGTATATCAAGGACGATAAGTGGATTCCCGCTGGTCTTTGGAGATACGTTATGCTCGTTTGTAAGGAATATAGATTTGATCTTAAGCTTAATGGAATTGAAAGGCTATTTGATAGAAACATAAACGCAGAAACATTTGAAGTGTGGGCTTTAGAATTTTTTAAGGATAGTAAATTTGTTCCAAGAGATTATCAAATAGAAACAGCCTTTAATATTTTAAAGTTTAGGAGATGTTTGGCTGAATTAGCAACATCAGCCGGAAAGACTCTTATTAGTTTTTTAACAGTAGCTTACATGTTAGAAAAAGAAAAGGCAGAAAAGATACTATTTATAGTTCCTAATGTTTCTTTGGTCGTACAGGCCCATGAAGATTTCCACGAATACAACAATAAGAATAGAATAAAACTAAAGATACAACAGATATATGCTGGTCAGAAAATAAAATCAGACCGAAACGTAGTAATAGGTACGTATCAGTCCTTAGTTAAAAAGCCCAAAGAATACTTTCAACAGTTCGACGCTGTTATTGTAGATGAAACCCATAAGGCGAAATCTAATTCTATTAAGACTATATTGCAAAAATGTACAAACGCACAATATAAGTATGGTTTATCAGGTACGATTCCTAAAGACGGAACATTAGATAAGTTAACTCTAATGAGTCAGACCGGACCTGTTATTAGTGAAGTTAAGGCTGCATTTTTGCAAAGCCAGGGGCATATTGCAAAATGTAAGGTAAAGGTAATTGAAATGAATTATGCACCAGATTCTGCTAAAAAGGCGTTTGAAGAATTAGCATTTAATAAGTATGATAGGAAGGATGTTTTTCAATTAGAACAGAACTATATTATTAATTCATTCGGAAGATTAAATTTTATATGTAATGTAATAGGTAAGGTACCTAGAAACTCTCTCGTTTTGTTTCATAGGATAGAACATGGTAAAAAAATATACGAACAACTCCGCCAGAATTCAGATAAAAGAGTTTTTTATGTAGATGGAGGAACAGATAAAGATATCAGAGAAGAATATAAGAAGAAAATGGAAGCAGGTGATGAGGTAGTTATTGTAGCGAGTTATGGTACATTCTCTACTGGAATTTCCATTAAGAAAATACACAATATATTCTTTACAGAATCATTTAAGTCCGAGGTGATCATCAGGCAGTCAATTGGTAGAGGTCTAAGACAGCATGAGTCTAAAGAAGCAGTATTAATTGTTGATTTTGTAGATGACATTAGAACTGACGAATGGGATAACTATTTATATAAACATAGTAAGGCAAGGCAGAAAATTTATAAACAAGAGAAATTTGAGTATAGTATTAAGAAAGTCAAATTTGAAGGAGATATATAGAATAACGAAACTAAATTAAATAAACATTAAAAAATGGCACAAGTTAATAAAATTTCTTCATTTAAATCGTTTACAGAGATTAGAAAACAGGAATCTGTTAGTAAACTTAGAGAAGAAAACAATTTAAAAAGACAAGAATCAGTTGGTAAGATAGCTGCTATTCTAGATGAATTAGGATTAACTTCTTTCGAAGGATTAGAAGAAGATCAAAAGCAATCAATTATCTCAAAAATATTCGGAGATGTTTCTGAAGAAGAAATAGCTGAAATAGAAGTAGAGGTAGAAGAAGTTACTGCATCAGAAGAAGTTACTGAATCAGACGAACCAAAGTGTACTAATAAAAAAGGACATTTATATAAGCAAATTGACAAGGACGGAACGGTAGAATGCGTACACTGTGGTCTAAGAAATTCATTAAGCGAATCTTTAGTTACTGAAGCTAGGACCGTTACTAAAGCAGCAATTGAAGAAATTGGTGATTTTAGAGACAGTGAAGGATATTCTGCTAATCAATACTATATACTAGCTGACTTCATTGATGGAGAAATCACTATGAAAGATCTTTCAAAATTAGTAAAGTCTAAAGAAGTACAAAAAGAATTAAAGGGAGAAGATGAAATCGATATGGAACACATTGAAGAATTTTCAGAATCTTTAGTTATTGAAAAGGCTAAATTTAAAGTAGGTGATACTACTGAAAATTCAATTGGAAGCGAAGTTGAAATAATCGCTATCGATAATTGGAGAAAGATATCAAAGCAATTTAAAAAAGAAATGGGATCAGATGCAGATTCATACGGATATGAAGATACTGCAAAGGGAGATTACTATCTTGCTAAAATTGTTAAAAGCGAAGAAGGTGATGAAGGTGATTTAGGTATATTCCCAGTTGAATACGATCACGCAAATTACTGGGGATTAGGAGAATCATTAATGAATGAGGCCCTAGATATTAAATATAAAAGAGATGCAAAGAAAGTATTAACGCAATACAATAAAATATTTGCAGAACTAGGAAGCTTAACAGCTGATAAAATTTCTCACTTAGCAGCTATCAAATATATTTACGCTGAAGCATTAACTGATGCTAATTTCCATAGAGAAAGAACAGCTACTGAAAAAATTATCAAAGGAAGATTAGGAAGCGTTACTGTTAATCCTTTAACTCTTGGTAAACAAGCTATTATAGTAGGAGCAAAGAAAATATCTCAGATATTAGACGAATTCTATTCTAGAATTTCAAATGCAGCCGGATGGTCAGGTATTGGAGTTGCTGAAGGTACTGCTCTATATTTAGAATCTATTGGTGAATCTAAACTTGCTGAAAAATTATTAGCAGGATTTAATGCAGTAGAAGAATCAGTTAAGTTTCAATTAACTGAAGAAGAAATTTCTTTAAAAGAATCTAAATTTAACGAAGTAATTAATTATGTAATTAATGAAGGAACTAGAGGTCAATTTGGTAAAATAGATAATAGAGGAAATATCACTTCAGTATATACTCATTATGATTCTTACCCAGAAAACATGTTACCTATTATTAAGAAATCTTTTAAAGGTGGTAAGAACGTAGATACTGTTCTTTCTAAAGGTGCTAATTCAGGATTAGATAGTGATATAAGTAAAATTAACTTTTATGGTGATGGTTCTGTAGCAACTAATGGAAATATTAAAAAGATAGACCTTTATCTTAGTTCAGTAAGTGATGATGGTGCAGAATATGTTTATTTATGGGATGAAAAGTCTAAAAAATGGATGATGGCAGATATCTACGGAAAAACTGGATTAGTTCCAGCATTTGAATCAGTAGTTAACGAATCAGAAGCTAAGGATATCTTACAGGATCTTTTAGATGAAAGAGACGGAGATATGGAAGAATTACATGGCATGGAAATGGAAGATGCATTAGACACAGTCGAAGCATACGGACATAAAGGTTCTAAAGCAAAAAAGATTGCTAAAGAATTAGTTTCAATGTGTAACGAATCAGAAGAGATAAGTGAAGGTACTACTACATCTTTAGATGAATTTACAACTGACACTAAAAGTTACTCAGGTGCTTTAGCATATTCTTTTGAGAATCATAAAAAGAATTTTAAAGAAAATATTAAAGTAAGTACTGCTCTTGGAGATAAGTTTAAATTTACAAATGAAAAAGGAGGTATTGTAATGCAAAGGTCTCATGGTTCTGAATTTGACACAGTATGGTTATCAGCTGATAAGAAAGAAGCTCAGAAAGTTGCAGATTGGCTTAAATCAGAAGGTGCTGAAATTGTTCTTTTTGGCCCAAAGACTAGATCATTTACTGGAAGCAAACAAGAATTTATCGATAGATATTTATAATAAAAATAAAAATAAACAGACCTGGATTTTTCCGGGTCAAGTTTTTTAATTATATTAGCTATATACATGGAACTAAATAACAACTTCGTAGATTTTATTCAACATCACGCAGATACACAAGGTATGACCAGAGAGGAATATGTTGCACATTATATGAGTGAAAATAAGAGTAAAGTTCTATCGTTTGACGAATATATCGTTGAAAAATACAATACACTTAAAGAAGAATTAATCTTAGAAGGTGGTGCAGCTGGTCACATGTCTCATCCTTTCGATGAAAAAGATTTAACATTTGCAGATTTTAAGAAGATTGTAACATCTGGTCTCCAAGGAGAATTAAACTTCGAAGAAGAACCTACTGAAAAGACCGATGGACAAAATGTATTTGCAACAGTACAGGATGGAGAAGTAAAATTTTCTAGAAATAAAGGTGGTTTAAAAGATCCTATGGATTTAAAATCATTTAAAGATAAATTTGAAGGACATGCTAGTAAATTAGTTCAAGATACTTTTCAATTTGCTGCAGAAGATTTAGCAAAGGCTTTAATAAAATTATCACCTAAAGATTTAGAAGTTTTTGATAATGGTAAAAACTGGATGAACATGGAATTAATTTATTCTAAGAATCCAAACGTTATCTATTATGATCGTGATGTTATTCAATTTCACGGTATTAAGAAAACTGACGGAGAAGGTAATTTTATCGGAGATGATAATAAATCAGCCGCTGCAATAGTTAAAGCACTAGAAGGTGTTAAAGCTAATATAGGAAAGATATTCACTGTAATTCCCCCACAGATTATTAAAATAGGTAAAGATCTTAATTTTGATAAAAATCAATCTAAATTTATAAAACAAATAGAAACATTAAGAGATCGTTATAATTTAACAGATGCTGATGAAGTTTCTAGATATCACGAAATGTGGTGGAGAGAAACAATAGATACAAATTTCCCTGATTTACAACAAGACTATAAAGAAGGTTTATTATTAAGATGGGCTTATGGAGATAAGAAGTCTTTAAATATGAGATCACTTGCAAAAGAGATAGGAAAAGATGAAGCAGCTTCTGTTAAGAAATTTGACAAAGAAGATGTTAAAAAGAAATATAAAGAAAACATTAGACCGTTTGAAGATTTATTCTTAGAACTAGGATCTATAATTCTTAAAAATGCTTCTAATTTTGTAGCAGCAAATCCTGATAAGGAGATGCAAAGACTACATAATCAGATTAGAACAGAAGCAGACAAGATCAAAAAAGGAGGTGAAGTTGACCAGGTTAATAGAGTAATGAAAGAACTTGATAGACTTGATAGAATTGGAGGAGTAGAATCTATTATACCAACCGAAGGAATAGTTTTTGTATATAAAGGAAAGACTATGAAATTAACAGGAACTTTTGCTGCCATCAATCAGTTGATGGGAATCATAAAGTACGGAAGATAAATAATATAATATGGCACTTAAAAAACTAAGACAAGTATTTCAGGAAACTAATATCAACGCATTTCAAGATATGTTGAATAGCAGGGTTCTAGTAACTGAAAAAATACAAGGAGCTTCATTTCACGTTAGAAGAAACCAAACTAAATTTGAATATTACAAGTCTGGAGATTCTAGAATGAACATGATAGACAGAACGATAGTAGGTTTATATGAAACAGGTGTCAAACACATTCAAAGTTTAGATCCTAGCATAAAGGAACAGATGCCACATGATTGGAAATTTGGTTTTGAATATTTACCTGAATTAAATGTGTCAGAATATAAATATACTAAACTACCTAAAAACAATTTAATACTTACGCACATTCAAACTATGAATGAGTCAGGTAAGATTAGAAAAACAATTAGCGATCCAGTTATATTAAATAAATGGTCAAAAATATTAGAGGTTCAAGGACCTAGCATTGTATTTGACGGTATGTTATCTCAAATGCAAAAAGAAGAATTAATAACTGTTTTATCTATGTCAGATAAGGAGTTTTCTGAAGCATTTGATTATGATCCAAATACAGATGCAAGATTACCTTTCACACAAAAGATGATTAAGACATTTAATCCAAATGCAGTTTCTCCTACGCTAAATGAAGACTTTGAAGTAGAAATTGACGGATTAATAGTTTCTTTTATTGATGAGAAAAAATCTAGATCTTTTAAATTAGAAGATTTTACAAGAACTGTAAATGAAAATAAGAGATCAAGCCACATGTATCAAATTACTATCGCTGGTCTTATTGAATTTATTTCTACATTTGAAATGAAAGACATTCAATTAAACGAAGAAACAGCAGATTGGAGATATATTGAATTAATGTCAGTGATGTTTAATACGTATGTTAAAGAACACTCTGCTAAGTTTATTGGTGTTAACTTTGAATCAGCTGATTTTGCAGATTCAGATTCCTTTAAACTAAATACTAAATACATTAAGAACGAGACCACTCTTTCCTATGTTGAAAACGAAATACTTGCAGAATTATTTAAAATAACTTTAAGTTCTTTTAGAAAAAAGAGAAGCAAGGAAAGTGATATTATAAATGCAGAAATGTTAGAGCATTTAAATCAAATAGTAGAGGCTATAGACAAGAAAGTATTTGTAGAGAATACCGATGAAAATTCCATATATGACTTTAATAATTTCATATTACATAATAAAGTAAAGACAAGTGTTAATTTAAATGAAGCACTTAAAGTAGATCATCCTGAACAAGGAGGAGAATTAGTAAATATGTTTGTTGGTAGATTCCAACCATTTACACTTGGACATGCTAAAGTATTAGAAGCTATACACAAAGAAAATGGATATCCTGTGGTTGTTTTATTAGTAAAAGCAAAGAAAAAGAAAAAGGAAGATGCATTTAAAAGACCTTATGATGAGAAGACACAGTCAGATATGTTTAAGGCGGTTCAAAAACAATATCCATTCTTAAAAGAAATCTTTGTAATTCCAACTGGAGGTATTGATACAATGTTCAATGCAATGAGACCAACTTATGAACCCGTATTATGGGGAACAGGAAGTGATAGAATGAAAACCTACGGATTCCAAGTAAATAAAGATTCTTATAGAGAAGATCTTGGAGTTAGAAGTGATTTTGGATTATTTGAAATTCCAAGAACAGATGATAATATTTCAGCTACTCAGGTTAGAAATGCAATGTTAGACGGAGATGAAAAACTATTTAAGTCTACAACACCAAAGGCCTTACATAAAATGTATGGCGAACTTAAGAAAAAATTAGAAGATTCAGTAGGTACTTCAGAATCAAATGAAGTTACTGAATCATTATTAACATTTAAACAATTTTTAGAAAACAATGGATAGGTATGATTTTGAAAGAGCACTTCACAGTGCTGCAAAAACCAATGCTGAAAATGAAGCATTAATTATAGAATCCTATATTGGAGTTGCATCAACCGGCAGTAAGGCTGCCCAACAGAATTTATTTAATTCAATTAATAAAACATTTAAAAGGAATAAGTGTCCATGGCAAGGTGTTGAGTTTACTTCAACATCAGATGTTAAACAACAACCTGATGGTAGGTTATGGCTTTCTAAAATGGATGCCAATACATTCGGAGTAGTTTTTAAATATTTAATGTTAAATGCAAACGAAGCAAACCAATTGCTTAATATTGGAAGAGACGATAATGGAATTGGTGCTGGAGAAATAATGCTAGCATATATTGTAGAAAATATAAAAATAGGTGGAGGTTCTGCTGATACTGACTTAGAATTATATAATGAAAAGTGGTCACCAATTAAACCACCCTCTGGTAAATGTGAGTTAAAAGAAGCTCAAATATCAAAGGGCATGTTACAAAATTGGAGAACAGGTGCAAAACACCAGGGAATTAATAGTGATTATGTACCGGAGTTAACGGCATTATATGACGCAGTAAAATATAAGATTAAAGAAATCAACCCGGACGGAGATGGTAAAGATATGGCTGCCTCTGGTGGTTGGGTAAATGAATGGGGAACTGTAGGTGGAAAAAGATTTAAGCATATTCAGAATTTAACTAAGACAGATATTCAGGCCCTTTCTTCTAGTGAAAGAGATTTTAAAATAGGTCCTGGAGAAGAAGACAACGGTGCATTAGTAATTAAATTTAATGACGTAGAATTAGGAAAGCTAAGTGACTCTAAAACTGCAGAAAAAATTAAAAGTATAATAGAGACTGAGTCTTCCGTTAGAACATTTACTGAAATACAAAACGATGTAATTTCAGCAGTAGGAGATATATCTACTCCATTCCTTTTTATAGAATCTAAAGCACAGAAAATAGTAGCTTTTCATTATTATAAGAGATTACCTGGTAAAACTAGCGAATTACAAATATATTCTATTACACAGGGTAAATTTAAATATAAAATAAAGCCTAACCGCGTTTAAATAAACAAATACAAATAAAAATGAGCACTAAAAAAACATTCGAAAGCTTTGTAAACTCAATGAACGAAAACGTTGATTTATATAAAGTATACAAAAAGGTTTCTGGGAAATATTCCTTGAGAAAGCCTTCTTATTGGGGAGATCTATTTAACCAAAGAGCTTCTATTCCATATAGAGAATTAACTAAATATGATAAAGAATTACATTCCTTAGACGTATACACTACTAAAGAATTAGGATGTCATAACGAATATCCATTACAATCTAACTTTAAAGTTCAAGTGCCACAGGTATTTGTATTATATTGTAACACTGAATCAGGTGAGCTTGGAGAGTATTATGGAATGAGTATTCTTGTAAATACAGAAGGAGCAACATATCCAAGATATGCATGTGGTATGCCAGATTTCGAACCAGAATTACATAACTTTGCAAATGGAATTCCTGAAAGCTATTTAAACATTGTAACGACTGGTGCTCAAATGTTACATGAACAGATGATAGTTGAAGGTCAATTTTCATGGCTTACATCCGATACAAACACACAAATAGGTTCTGAAAGACAGAACATGATTACAGTATTCATGTATGATAATATGGGTAACAAGTGGACTGAAAAGGATTATGAAGGTTACGGTAGCTTTGGAGGAATGGATTATTATGATCTTGTTGCTACAATGAATGGATATACTGAAGAAGATGTTAAAACAATGAAAGGTTCATTTAAAGAATTAAGACAACTTGGTATTGATTTAGCATTCGGTAAAATAAAGACTAAAGATAAAAAGAAAAAGACATTATTTCCTGCATTAGTTGAAGATCCAAGATTTAATTGGAAAAGACACGACTTTACACAAGAAGCTGAATCTGATCCAAATCAATCATGGTATCAAGAAGAAGAGAGCGATGACGATTATGATGACGATTACGAAAACGGATGGTATGAATCAAATGTTACTGAAGCTCAAAAGCAGCTTACAATTAAAGATGTTGAAAAGGCATGGGATTCTGCGTATGGAGAAGATTTTGAATATGAATATGCTGGCGTCTATGGCGAAATCAAGAGAAAATATAAAGGTAAAATTACTAAAGCTGAATTACATGTCCTATGGTACAACAAGTATGGTGAAGATTTACAGGACGAACACAGTGGATTCTTAGATAAGTTAGAAGAAAATTTAAATGAAGCTACCGTAGTAATGGATGCAATAGATCCTAAATCAAAAACACTCAAAAAGCTTTTAAAGAAATATAATGTTAAAATGAAAGTTTTAACAATGAACGGTCCTGGTGGCAATTGGCCAGAAGTTGAAATGACAGGTTCAAGAGAAGATTTACAATCAGTATTAGCCGATCCTAACGGATGGGACGATCCTGAATTAGGAGAATACATTGAAGAATCTAATATATTAGAAGCTAGATCTATTAACAAGATTTCAAAGGAATTTGGAGAAACAGTTAATAAGATGAAAGATATTGTAAAGATATACATCGCTGCAGAAGATGGAAGTGATGAGAAAGCAACAACTAGACAACAGCTAATAGATCTAACAAAAAAGAAGAAAGCTCTTACAAATGAACTAGATGATGCAGTAGCTGGTAAAAATAAAGATGTAAAATTAGTTATCACTGAAGGTGTTATGTCAGACATTCACCAGATGATAGGTAATCACAAATCATTTGATACTTTTCAGAAAGAATTCTTTAAAGAATACGGACATAAAAAAGTAATGAAAAAAACTCCTGAGTTTTTACAATGGCTAAAGGCTCTATATAATGATTTTGAATACATGGCAGGTGAAGCTATTGAAGAAAAGTATACTAAAAAATCGTTATTGAAAAAATTAGGTGATGCAGATGATGCAATGATTCAAACTGGAAACGGAAAAGAATACATTATTTATAATCCTGATTCTAATAACGATGACAATGCTGAAATGTGGCATGATAAATCAGTATTTGCAGTAGATCAGGACGGTGAAGAGCATGAAATAGCATATAAAGATATAGGTCTAGTAATGGTAGAATCAGCAATTAATGAAGGTGTAAAAGGATATAAGGTTGGACCTGAACTTAAGGATTTTGACGGTATGGATTTTGATAAAGCTCAGTATGTTATTAGTAATGACAGTGACTTTTCATCTGCCGTTGATGCAGATGATTGGAAGCCTATGCTTAAAATAGTACAGAATTCTAAATATAAGCAGAAGTTAAGAAAGTTTCTTATACACTCCGATAAAGATATGGAAAACTTTGCTAAATGGCTTTCTTCTGGAGACCACATGAAATCTGAATCAGTTACTGAAGCTAAAAACGACGGTAACTTAGACACTATTGCCGATTACGTAAAACAAGTTTTAGATGATGGTAAATCATTTATGGATATTGGTAAAAAACTTAAAGGTGCATATAAGTATGATTTTAGTACAGGTATGATGCCAATGTATATTATTCCAGTATCTGGAAATAAGATCGTTATTATTAATAAGAAATATGTTGAAAACGGACAAGCAGATAGAGTCGTTGGAGATATTGCTATTGGCCTAATGGAATCAATGGTTACTGAAGCTAAGGGTTTTAAAAACGATGAAGATTTCGAAGAATTTTTAAAAGAAATCGATGCTATGCCAGAAAGAGCAGTTAGAAAGATAATGGGTAAAGAATATATCGATACTCCTGGTTTTTATCAAGATGAAAAAGACAATTATGATGATGTAATTGACTTCATGATTTCAAACATGGGTGCAAATATTTATCACCAATTAGAACAGTGGTGGGAATTAAACGTAATGAAACCGGGTCTTAGAGAATCTAAAATTCAAATAAAAAGAAGATATACTGATAATCATCCTGCACAAACTTCAGGTAGAATAGCTAAAGTTAGAAACGCAATGATCGAAGCATTAGCAGATGGTGTATTAACAGAAGAAGAGTTTAATAATATTCTAAAAGAAAAATCAATCGACAATAAAAGATGGATGAGAAGAAATTCTAAATACTTTACAGTAAGTGAAAACGGAATCAGTCTTTCTAAATTTGGAAAAAGGATATTAACTGGAATTAAACCAGTTGTTAATTTAACATTAGAATCTTTTATTAATGAAGCTAATTATATTAAATTTAAAGGAAAGAAAGTAGATATTAGTTCATTAGAAATGGAAGATGTTGATATGAAAGATTATCCAGATTTTTCAGATGCATACTTTAGCTATGGTGAATATTCTAATGGAAAAGAAATGACTGACGAAGAATTATCAGATTTTACAGATGATAATGGAGACTTAGCTAATGAATTAGCACACGACTCCTTACATTAAAAGATATATAATACTATAAACAAAACAATATACAATGAAACTATATACTAACTTCGATAATTTTATCAATGAAGCAATGGTTATGAAGCAGAAAGATACTGCTAAAATAGCACAAAAATTAGCTGCTGCCCTTTCGAAAGCAGACGGCAAAGAATTTTCAATTTCTAAAAATTCATTAGATGCCGGAGGCTTTGATCTAGATATGGATGGAGACGAATATGCAGGAGGAACTTATTTTATTGGCGATGCTGGTGAAATAGTAAACGCAGCAACAAGTAACGAGGTATATGGTCACATTGACGATAGTGAAGCTGAATTAGTTAAGAAACTTAAAAAAGCTAAATTCTCAAAATATAGAGCAACAGAATCTTTAGAACTTAATGAGGCTCTAGCTTCTTCTAAGTTAAGAGGATTAATAGACATCAAAAGAGGTGGTAAGGAATTAATTAAAGGTATATATGGTCTTGCTAAAATAGCACTAGATAAAGTTACCGATGATATGATAATTTCTAATAGCAACCCAGTTGAAGTATATAAGAAAGCAAAAACATTCGGAAACGTAATTGTATTTTGGATTTCTAGAAATGAAAAAGAAAACGAATATGCTCCTTCTTCAGGAAGATATGTCGAAATGATTCCTGGAAATTGTTTATTAGCTGTTTCTAATGGAAGAAATGAAATGTTTCAGAACGATTCAATATGGACAAGAAACGATGACACGATAGGTGGTAAGAAAAGCACTAGAATACTTAGGAACATGGGTAAATACCCTGGATCTAAAGATACTGTCGGTGTTAACAAATCACACAACCAATATAGTGGAACGGGATTAGGTAACATTAAAAGAATTGCGGAAATGTCTGACGAATGTTACATTATTAATTTAGACGCATTAAGAGATTCTTTATCTACTAATGATAAAACATCTACAAGAGCAGAGGCAAGGTCTGGAGCTACTGCACTTACAAACCCTAAGAAAATCAAAGAGGATAACTTAACAAGGTATAATGATATTCTTGCTAAGAGAGCCGATAACCCAGATAAAATAGACAAAAAGGTTAAAGAAATTATCGAAGATGCACATCAATTCTTAATGGCTGGTTTAGCGAAGAAAGAACTTGGAAATTATAATGAATTAACAATAGGAAAAGATCCAAAGGGAAGAGAAATTAGACCAAGAGATTTAAATAACTATATTTCAAATATATTGTCAGATTATCAAGGATATGTATCAGCATACGTTAATATGAAAACTGAAGAAGAACAATACGGAAAAGCCTCTTCATATTATATGAGAGATGCTAAACGTAAAGCCCTAGAGCTTAAGCAAAGAATCGCTAAATGGGATAACAAAAATATAGTTTGGTAATTATGAAAAAAGTAAAATTATTTGAACAATACGTTAATGAATCAGCTATCGATTTATTAGCAGATGAAATAGAAGATGCAAAGGCATTCGATGCATTTTCAGATGGACAATCAGTTCAAGCAAGATCAACTAAAAAAACATGGGACGATGGTGTTCCAGTTTTAAAGTATATTGCTAGAGCTCCAAAAAAATCTGTTAAATTACCTAAGAAATTTAAAGTAGTAGACGACACTAAATATGGATGGTGGTATTTACAAGTATCAGGAGTATGGTATGGTATTGAACAAAGTGATTATGGAACACCACCATTTGAATACTAAGACATGGAATTAAACGAAAATTTATCACTCGGCGATATGGCCGGAATGGGAGAAGTCTCTTTACCAACTGAAACATCAGTTGGATCAGGGGATATTCCAGCCGGAAAAGGAGATGCTGAAGAAGAGTATAAGAAAAAGAGGAATAAAAAGAAACAACGTAAAATGAAAAATATTATATCATTTGAATCTTTTGGATCAGCCAATGAAGGTATGTCTAAGTCTGCTGTTAAAAAAGCTATTAAAGTTATTGATAAGCAAATAGACACAGAGACTGGAGGAGATGGAGAACCTCTAGATAATGAAACTCTTCAAGCGCTAGAACAAGAAAGAGAAAGATTAGAAGGCCTTTTATCTGAATCAGTAATTAATGAAGGTAAGT
>JGI24540J26637_10000084_pt1 | contig 31714 bp, 27 predicted proteins | sample NorSeaMetagenome_FD_26637 | JGI IMG/M metagenome (IMG submission 26637)
CGTCTGAGTACTTTATAAAATCATTCCAGTACTAGCCGATTTACATTGAGGTTATTCTTATGTTTTGGCGCTATCGCCAATATTTCAGTCGCTAATGTATCTATCAGAAAAGAATGCATTCCAAGGTCGCGCCATTGATTTACAGAATACGAGCGGCTATCGACAGTACCAGACCCTACGCGATTTGAAGTAATCCTAACCAATAAAGTGGTTCGTTTGGAGACGCCCACAAGTCCCGCTGAAGCATCGTAGATTTGACTAAATGTAATACCATTACTAGTACTTGCCAGCTGTAATCATTAGCAATATTCAAAGTCGCGTCGATTAACCAAAGTACGCTTCAATACCGATATAAATTTTCTAATAACAAAGACATTCAGACCACCATCGGCTCTTCCGTTAGGAGAGGCAGAACGAATATCGATTGACGAATATCCCTCTCCAACATCTCTAACTCGAATAACCGTATCCAGCTCATTACTAAGAAATCTGATGACCGCTTTAGCTTCGATTACTTTAGCACTTGGGTCTCTTATAGAAACTCTCCAATTTAGACTTTGAGCCGCAACTATGGAGCAGTTATAGACTAGCTTCGTGGGTGCCAAAAGCGTCACCTTGGAAATATCTGGATGTGCAGAAATTTGATTAGGAGCCTTGAGCAGAAGAAAAGTTTGGTCATTATAATTAGGGCTGTAACGATCTACTCTACTCAACTTAAATTGCGGAGGATCATTTACATTAGTAGACACGTCATTCACTGCATCAAGGCTCACATTTTGAATACCATAAATGTACTGAAACATTACCATGGGTAACAAACAAACAAATACCAAAAGTGCAAAGTCAGGCCTATGAACACGAACCTGTTTAAGGTTACAAAAAACTATCGTAGCCCCTAAAAAGCCAACAAGGAAGGTCACAATAATAAAAGAGAAAAGAAGCGGATTTATGGGGTATGCGTTATAGTTTAGGACTTCTAGCTGCACAACTAATGTAAGGCTAAACGTGATGAAAATACATACCTGCGCCATTACGCTCAACACTCGTAGCATTTTGAAAAGTGTGATTTTCTCTATCTTCATAAAGCAAACACTCTGATCATTTGGTCATCAACTGCTTAACATCATGACTTTCAGTAATGCCACTACAAAGCCTAGTATGCTCTTTTTCAAACTCCAGCGAAAACCTAGTCATAAATGTATCCAGCAATAAAATATTCATTCCGATATCTCGTCTCTCATGACGAGATGCCGACCTCAAATCAACAGCACAACCTTTATTTTCAAGAGTAGACGTGCGCACCACAAAATCATTAACTTTACTCCCAAATGACCAAGATGCCTTAGCCTGAATTGAGTTGGTTGTCCGGTCTGCAAACGACATGGGCCATCCAAGATAGTGAAATGTCGCAAATACCATCGGTACGATAGAGTCACAGGAGAACTCTACTTCAATAGTGCTTAAGGTCGGATGTTTAGTAACACGCTCTGGAATCCTTAGGAAGTTCCAAAACTGTGAAAAATTTGTTGCCGCAAGACGACTATCTTTGGTTTGATTGAACTCAGGAGGGTTTTCAATGTTTGTGGTTACATCATTGACCTCCCGCAAAGAAAAATTTTGAGCGCCAACAATAAGATGTACTAACAGAAAAGGCACAACACAAGCTGCCATCAAGGCCAGAAATTCCGCTCGCCTGGCGTTATCATTGAATGACCCAAAGCAGCCAACAACAATCCCAACGATCCCTGTTAGAAAACTCACAATCAGAAAGCAAAATAGAATAAATGCGAATGGAGCTCCTGTAGTACCAAGCTGAAACTCAAATCCCAATAGGATAAGCAACGATCCCAATAGAGAGAACTGCCCAACTAAGCTTAAAACTCGGATATAAAACCCCAAAAGAGTCCCTTTTTTTAGGTATAATCACGGCTCTTAAATCACCGTTTTCGATGGGCAATTATGAACAACGTTCTGCAATCTGACAAGCTCCATAATGTGAATTATGAAATTCGCGGGCCGGTTCTTGATTATGCTAATCAACTGGAAGCTGATGGTCAGCAGGTCATGAAGTTAAATATCGGGAACCCTGGTGCTTTTGGATTTGATGCCCCTGATGAAATAATGCGAGATGTCATACATAACCTTCGAAGTGCTCAAGGATATTCTCACAGCAAAGGTCTTTTCTCTGCCAGAAAAGCGGTAGTCCAGCGCTATCAACTTCAAGGCGTGAATGGTCTCGATATTGATGATGTAATAATGGGAAATGGTGTCAGCGAACTAATCATAATGGCAATGCAAGGTCTCCTTAACGCGAATGATGAGATCTTGATACCTGCCCCAGACTACCCTCTATGGACGGCGGCGGTGGCAATATCTGGTGGTAGTCCAGTGCATTATCAATGTGACGAAGATCAAGATTGGCAGCCCTGCCTCGCGGATATTGAGAGTAAAATAACTGCTTGTACCCGCGGTATAGTGATTATAAATCCCAACAACCCTACTGGTGCTGTTTACTCTGAGGAGATACTGCGAAGTTTAGTCGCTATAGCCGAAAAACATAATCTCATCGTATTCGCAGATGAGATATATGATCGAATTGTGTTCGACGGCAGCGTTCATCATCCGCTATCCTTTCTCACCAAAAATACTCTTTGCCTGACCTTCAACGGGCTTTCAAAAACTTATCGGCTGGCTGGATTTAGATCTGGATGGATGCTTATCAGTGGCGCCAAAGCCAATGCTAAAAGCTATCTAGAGGGGCTTGAGATGCTTGCATCTATGCGCTTATGCGCGAACGTTCCCGCAATGCTAGCAGTTCAAACAGCTTTGGGAGGCCGACAAAGTATAAATGATCTGATACTGCCTGGTGGGCGGCTCCTAGCGCAAAGAGATTTGTGTTTAGAGCTGCTAACAGCGATTCCCGGTGTTAGCTGTGTAAAACCAAAATCGGCCATGTACCTGTTTTTTGAACTTGATCCTGCTCTTTACCCAATTGAAAATGACGAAATGTTCGTGCTTGAACTACTTAAAGAGCAACATCTACTGATCGTGCAGGGCTCAGCATTTAACTGCCAAGATACACAACATTTTAGAATCGTTTTTTTGCCTGACAAAGATTTACTCGTAGAAGCCATTGCGAGACTCGCAAACTTTCTCTTGGCATACCGACAATAGCCAGTACTCAAAAAACGTAAAGACCGATTATAGTGCCTTCTCGGCGTGACCTGATGCTAGGAAGCCCAGTGCCGCTAGATCACGCTTCAACTTAGTCTTACCTAGATGATCAGAAGAGTGGACAATTGTTGATTCAAACCCTCTTCGCTCAGGATATTCTCGACGCATTGCGTCAAACATATCTCTTTGCTCAACTGAGCCCTTTGGCAACCCAGTCAGACGCTGGCGCATGATCTGATCATCGTCAAGGACATCATAACTCGCCAATATTGCCTCAATTGCAGACGTGATCGGTAGACTATTAATTTTAATGGGAGCACTGCTTACATGATCTACGTAGTCCTCTTTGACCTCTAACCATGCTAAAAAGGCATCGAATACCATTGTGGTCCCTTTAGTTTTTCCCTCTAGGGTGTAACCCGCTATATGCGGCGTTGCTATAGCCACGTGCTTTAGCAGATCGGAACAAACATTGGGTTCGGATTCCCAAACATCCAGTGCCACGGAAAGCGGCATACCAGAACGTAGCTTTTCTAGAAGAGTCTCTGTATCAACAACCTCCCCTCGCCCTGCGTTGATTAACAGCGCGTCTGGTCTTAATATTTCCAAGGCTGCTCTATTGATTAAATGATAAGTAGGATGCAAGCCTAAAAAAGTTAGCGGCGTATGCAAACAAACGATATCACTTTGCAAAACCTCATTAAAACCATCTAGAGGGATGCGACCATTTTTAGGCAAAAACGGATCATAAACACGACATGAAACCCCCAGAGCCTCTAAGGTACTGTAAAGAAGGCCACCGACATTACCACAACCAATAATACCAACCGTTTGGTTTTGCCAATTCGGCATCAAGCGGGACATTACCGACAAGTCATACTGAACCACTGCTTTGGCATTGCACCCTGGTGCAAAGGCAAAACGTATACCGGAATTATTGAGAAAGCCTGTGTCTACGTGATCAATACCGATAGTGGCTGAGCCAACAAACTTGACCCTAGAGTTTTCCAGCAAACTGCTACTTACAGACGTTACTGACCTGACCAATAAAACGTCAGCATCTGCAACCTCCTCAGCAGAGATGGAGCGCCCAGGGAGAAGACGAACTTCGCCCCAACGACCAAATAACGCCTCGACCAAAGGCATATTTTGATCGGCAACAATTTTTAGTGATCGATTTTTCATAACTGCTTTAGACTCGAAACATTGGGGCCATGGAACGATGTTTGAGATCCGCTACACGCGTTGAGAATACGCTGCCAAACCCCATCTCTTCAGTGAACAGTTCCAACGCCTGAACGTGAATGCCTTGCCACCTAATATTCTTGGTCGTCGGTACTGTCTCGACATTTGTCATTATGGTCGCTAACTCTCTTGCCAACATCATTTGGTCGCTACTGCCGAGTAGTTTGTCAGCTAGTTTATTAGCGCCTCTAATCGGCAAATCTTGCAGCTGGTCAAGGTGCTCAAGTATTGCGTCGATACTCGGGAAATGTGAAAGAAGCTGTTTAGCTGTTTTTTCACCCACGCCAGGCACTCCAGCAATATTATCGCTTTTATCACCCACCAGCGCTAAATAATCGACCATTTGACTGCAGCCTATCTCTAATTTTTGTTCTAGTTGTGTCTGGGATACTGGATGGGTCTTACCAAAATCCCAATATAAATCTTGTTCTCCAATCAACTGCGTTAAATCTTTATCTCTACTGACAATCACCGGTTGGATATCAGCTTCACGCACTACGCCAGCCATAGAGCCAATCAAATCATCAGCCTCATAGGTATTAGAGGCCATCTCAGCGACACCGAGAACCCGGCACAACTGCCGACAGGCATTTAACTGGAAAGCTAAAGCATCATCGGGTAACTCACGGTTAGACTTATAATCAGCGCACAGTTCATGACGAAAACCACTATGAAGACTCTCATCGAAGGCACAAAATATGAAGTCTGGCTGCCTTTGTCGTAACAAGTCAATCATAAAACGAGTGAATCCATACACAGCATGAGTCGGGAATCCACTATCAGGGGCATGCCAATTTTCAGGCAGTGAGAAATAACTGCGAAATATATAGATTGAAGAATCAATGAGAAAAGCTTGCATTAGGAGCCTCTAGGCAAGGTGCTTTAATTGATAATGCTCAGTACATCTAGCATCGACTTCGTAATAATCCATCAGAGCTTTCAAAAACTGCAAGCCTCGCTTGGGCATTTTACCGGACAAACACCACCGCTGGGCCTGATCTACTACCGCCGACCGAAACATCATGTCATTATCAGCCAGCCCGTCTCCAGTTAGGTTGTCGGCGCTAACTTGGAACGGTTTTCTGCAGGCCACACTGAACATCCATTCTAATGTCTGAGGTTTGACTTCAGCTAACTCGAATTTATTTTGTTGTGCGGCAGATCGACCATCTGGATTATACCAATAGCCAAAATCTTCCATAGCTCTGCGGGCTTTACCCGCAATACACCAATGAGCAACTTCATGTAGCGCACTGGCAAGATAATCCTGACGATAGAATATTTTTGCCGATGGCGATTTAGGCCCGGCCGGCAAATATAGCGGTTCCTCAGCACCACCGATTAATTCAGTCGCAAAGGCTTCTGAAAACTCGGCAGCAAATATTTCATTGATAACTGCTAATCTAATTGAGTCAATAATAACGATAACGTTTAGCTTCCCAATAATTCATAGTAATTGCCGCGGGCACCCCTAGTTTACATGAGTTTCCATCTATCCAAAACCAACGGAATAGAGCTATTGAAGCAGCACGAATATTGAAAAACTGACTCTGTGAAACACAAACTGTTGTGCTTTTTAATGATCTAGAGTACCTTATATCGCGTTAGTTGGATTCCTCACCACTGCCATAAGGAGATAGGTATATGCCTGGTTCGGCGATTGATCACTCCCATGACAATGTAATTGATATTTTCACTCGCAAACCCCTCTCTGAGCTCGCTGATAATCGTATAATTCGACTTGCCGCAGAGCTCGACGGCCTAGAAATACTCTATAGTAATACCGAAAATCCCAACAAATTATTCTCGGTAAAACTCCTAGCCTGGGGCCTTAAAATGAACGGTGAGGTTGTAGGCTTAGTACCCTGGCTCGACAAATTAGTCGCCTGCAATGAAATTAACGATCCCCTTAACGGCCAATGGCAGGGCTATTATGATGAAGGCGTAGACGAGCTGTTTTTTAACGCGCCAATGCACAAGATTGTAGAATTAGAAACCGCAGCGGAATATTACGACTACCAGTGTGACTCAGAGGATGAAATTATCCAAGAAATACCTGATTCCATCGGTACTCACGCTGCCCTCTCCCCTGACGGAATGAACAACATTGTGTTGAAGGAGATTGTTAGTTGGCGCCTATCCTACAGCGGTAATATTGAAGCAATGCTGATAGATGAAAACAAACAGGCTAAAACGCCTGTTCTTCCTGGTGATCACTGCCTTTATTCGGCGGATAAATGCTCTGATTTTCGGTATTTTTTCCAGCATAACATTGCTAACAAAATAAAAAATCGAGACCCAGATGCCATGGCTGCTATCTCGATATTGGAAGATACTAGCTAACAACTAAAATTGGTTTTTTAGTCCTTTCTAATCGGGGTTACCATAACTCATCAACCGATCGTATCGTTTCGCCAGCAGCTCATCTATCGGCTGTAACTGCAGTTCTTCAAGTTGTGCACAAAGATGATCTTTTAGTNTCGAACTCATTGCCTCTATATCACGNTGAGCCCCTCCCATTGGTTCAGGAATGGTTTTATCCACTATATTTAACTTCTCTAAACCGGCCGATGTGACGCCCATTGCTTCTGCGGCTTCGGAGGCCTTGTCGCTACTTTTCCATAGAATGTTTGCACAACCTTCAGGAGAAATCACCGTATAGGTGCTGTACTGCAACATATTGACGTGATCGCCAACGCCGATCCCAAGCGCACCACCAGAACTACCTTCACCAATGACTGTGCATATGATCGGCGTTCGCAGTCTCGACATCACGGCTAAATTACGCGCAATTGACTCGGAAATATTGCGCTCTTCTGAATCAATGCCTGGATAAGCACCAGGAGTATCGATCAGTGTCAAAATCGGCATTTTGAATCGTTCAGCGGTTTCCATAAGGCGTAACGCCTTGCGATAACCCTCTGCTTTGGGCATACCAAAATTACGCATTACCTTCTCAGTTACCCCTCTGCCCTTTTCTTGGGCAATTATCATTACAGGACTCTCACCCAATCGCGCTATACCACCAATAATTGCGCTATCATCTCCAAAATGGCGATCGCCATGCAGTTCCTCCCAATCAGAGAAAATACGTTGAATATAATCAAGAGCATAGGGTCTATGAGGGTGTCGAGCAACCTGAACCACCTGCCATGGGGTAAGCTTGGCATAGATATTTTGAGTAAGCTTGCGTGACTTTTCACGAAGCTTAGTAACTTCTTCTGCGATATTCAGTTCGTTATCATTACCAACTAACTGAAGTTCTTCAATCTTGGCCTCCAATTCGGCAATTGGCTGCTCAAAGGAAAGATAATCTAGATTCATCGTGATAATTTTCTCTATTTAGCTCATTAGGCGATGCGGAACCGTATTTTAACATCTACACATTTCTTGGCTACTAATGGTTTAATCATAGCGCATGGATACACTGGTCTTACCAAATTGTTGCCTTAATCGGCTAATCAATTCATCTCTTGGTTGTACCTTCCACTGACTACCCAATTTGAGAGTGCCACTGGCATTCGGCTGAAGATAGTCCACTGTTACAGCACAATTACCGTCCTTGTATGCACTCAGCGTAGTGTGCACCTGTTGGACCCAGTCATCATTACTCGCTGTAATAGTAAGTTCAAGACCTCGCAACTTACTGCATCGAGCCTCATAAATGGATTGGATTGATTCCGCGACCATTTTTAAGCCACCAGTGAAGCTATCCTCAGACACTGCACCTTTAACGACAAGCAAGGCATCCTTCGAAATGATATCGCGGTAAGCAGTGTACTTATCAGCCCAAACAGAGAGTTCAATGCGTCCACTCTTATCATCTAGGGTAAGAAAAGCAAAGCTATCTCCACGCTTGTTCTTCATAATACGCATCCCTACCACCATCCCTGATACTGTTTCAGCGTCTTTGCCCGGCCTTAGATTAACGATCCTATTAGGCACCATAACCTTCAGCTCGCTCTCATACTCATCAATCGGGTGCCCCGTTAAGTAAAGACCTAAGGTCTCTTTTTCACCATTCAGGCGCTCCCTAATGGAGAGAGCACGAACAGCGGTATATGCGTTATAATTAATCGCTGAAGCGCTAACAACAATCGATTCACCAAATAAATCTCCCATACCACTGACTTCGTTTCTCGCGTGCTGCTCGGCTAACTTAACCGCCTCATCCATGCACGCAAGCATGACGGCGCGCCGATAGCCTATTTCGCCCTTGGGCCCTATCTCGTCAAATGCACCGGCACGAACCATTGCCTCGAGACTACGTTTGTTAACTTTACGCCCATCAACGCGAGCACAAAAGTCGAATAAATCAATAAAAGCTCCACCTTCAGAGCGAGCAGCAATAATGGCTCCCACAGGCCCTTCTCCAAGCCCTTTTATGGCACCCAAACCATAGATCACACTACTCTGTTGATCAACGCTGAACTGGAACTGCCCTTGATTAACATCCGGGGGTAACAAATCGAGATTCATTGCCCGGCACTCATCGATAAAGGTAACAACCTTATCAGTCTTATCCATATCCGAAGAAATGGTCGCAGCCATAAATTCAGCCGGATAATGTGCTTTTAACCATCCAGTTTGGTAAGCCACTAACGCGTAGGCTGCTGAGTGAGATTTGTTAAATCCGTAACCAGCAAATTTTTCCATCAAATCAAAAATATTTGAGGCCAAATTGTTGGCGAATCCCTTAGCAATGGCTCCCTGCACAAACAAATCTCGCTGCTTGGCCATCTCAGAAGCATTCTTTTTACCCATTGCACGACGCAACAGATCAGCACCACCGAGAGTATAGCCACCCATTTCTTGAGCAATCTGCATGACTTGCTCTTGGTAGAGGATCACTCCATAGGTGGGTTCAAGCGCGGATTTAAGGCATTCATGCTGATATTGTGGGTGCGGATAACTAACCTCAGCACGCCCTTTTTTACGATTAATAAAATCATCGACCATGCCCGACTGCAACGGACCCGGCCGGAACAATGCTACCAGGGCGATAATATCTTCAAATCGATCAGGCCCAAGCTTACGTATTAATTCTTTCATACCTCGGGATTCTAGCTGAAATACTGCGGTGGTCTCCGCACGTTGCATCATCGCGAACGTAGCTTCGTCATCAAGCGGTATTTTTTCGAGTACTAACGCGTCTTCATCACCCTCTGCGCGCTTCTTATTAATCATCTTTACAGCCCAATCAATGATCGTCAGAGTTCGTAAACCGAGGAAATCAAACTTAACCAATCCGGCGTCTTCGACATCGTTTTTATCGAATTGAGACACCACGCCTGAACCATGCTCGTCGCAATAGATAGGGGAGAAATCCGTTATTTTAGTTGGCGCAATAACGACACCACCGGCATGTTTTCCGCAGTTTCTGGCAACGCCCTCAAGTTGCAGTGCCATTGACCATATTTCAGCAGCCTCATCATCTGACTTAAGAAACTGACTGAGGTCATCTTCCTGCTCAACCGCCTTCTCAAGTGTCATTCCCACTTCAAAAGGAATTAGTTTCGATAACTTATCAGCCAAACCATAGGACTTACCCTGCACCCGAGCAACATCTCGCACCACCGCTTTCGCCGCCATGGTACCGAAGGTAACAATCTGAGATACCGCATCACGTCCATACTGTTCTGCCACGTAGGCAATCACTCGATCTCGCCCCTCCATGCAAAAATCAATGTCGAAATCAGGCATTGAAACACGCTCTGGGTTGAGAAATCGTTCAAAAAGCAGGTCGTACTCAATGGGGTCTAAATCAGTGATTTTTAATGCATAGGCCACCAGAGAACCAGCACCAGAACCTCTGCCCGGGCCGACTGGAATATCATTAGACTTAGCCCAACGAATAAAGTCCATCACGATTAAGAAATAACCGGGAAAGCCCATCTCAATAATGATATCAAGCTCAAATTTAAGACGTTCGGTGTACAGAGCCTGCTTATCGCTAAAGTCTGATGATAGAGGGTCAAATAGCGCCGCTAATCGTTCTTCTAGACCTGCTACAGACACCTCTATAAAGAATTCTTCTATGCTCTGACCCTCAGGAATAGGATAATCAGGCAGAAAGTACTCTCCAAGCCTCAGATCGAGACTGCATCGCTTGGCAATCTCCAATGTGTTTTCTAGCGCCTCAGGAATGTCAGCAAATAACGCGGCCATCTCATCACTACTACGAAGAAATTGCTGCTCTGAATACCGACGCTCTCGACGTGGATCGTCAAGAGACCTGCCCTCATAAATACAAACACGCGCCTCGTGGGCTTCAAATTCTTCTCTATCGATGAATCGCACATCATTTGTAGCGACCACTGGACAATTAGAGCCCGCAGCAAGCTCAACTGCCGCATGGATATAATCCTCTTCATCCGCCCGACCAGTGCGCTGTAACTCCAGATAAAACCGATCTGGAAATAACCGCATCAGCCGAGTGAGAGACTGCTGCGCATCAACCTGGCGTCCCGATACTAGAGCGATGCCCACATCGCCAAGACGCCCTCCAGACAATGCAATAAGGCCATCACCGAGCTCTTCTAACCACTCGAGTCTAATGGTAGGAACGGATTGCCGCTGACCCTCTTGATAAGCCTTGGAAATGAGACCGGTTAGATTTTTATAACCGACATTGTCCACAATCAACAACACCAATTGAGTCAATGCGCCTTCGCCAGAATCATCAAGCACCAAAACCTCTGCGCCGAGAATAGGTTTAACACCCACAGCCTGCGAAGCCTTATAAAATTTCACCAACCCAAAAAAGTTATTAAAATCAGTTAGGGCAACGGCAGGCATATCTAGCGATGCAACCTTTGCCGCAAGCGGCTTTATTCNCACTAGACCATCAACTAGTGAGTACTCCGAATGAAGTCTTAAATGAACAAACTTTGCAGGCATATTTACGCTTTAGTTAACAGATGTTTAGCATCAATCCCATAATGAGTGAAACTGTCCGCCATTAGGTCAAAAACAGTGCCCTCGAACTCAGGGATGTTTTCATCACTAATATTGACAGGGCTCACCCGATCACCCCATTTAATGATTCCTGCCCCACAGGTCAGACCAGCGCCAAAGGTCGCCGTTAGGATTGTCATTCCAGGCTTTATAGTTCCATCTGCAAGTGCATCACATAGCGCCAATGGTATCGATGCAGCAGAGGTATTAGCGTATTCATCAATCCGCACAACAACCTTGTCTATTGAGAAATTAAGTCGTTTTGCTAGCGCTTGAATAATCCTAATATTTGCTTGGTGAGGTATAAATAAATCAATGTCATCAGGTGTGAGACCCTCTCGCTCAAGTACGTTAGCAATCGAGTCACTCATGCCTTTGACCGCGCTTTTAAAAATCTCTTGCCCCTCAAAATTTAGTGATATGAATATATCATCGGTATAGTGCAGCGGGGACATACCCCAACTCGGTAAATGGAGGCATTCGCGACTATCCGGAACACAGCTCATGTGCGAAGAGACTAAACCGGCTCTCTCATCAGAAGCCTCTAATAAAACGGCTCCTGCTCCATCGCCGAACAAGAAGCATGATTCTCGTTTTTGCCAATCCATCGCCAATGAAATTCGCTCTGAACCCACCACTAGAGCCTTACTAATTGAACCGGCTCTGATCATGTCAGTAGCAACATTTACACCATAAAACCAACTTGTGCAGGCGGAATTCAAATCAAAAGCCGCAGCCTTTTTGGCGCCAAGTTCATTCTTAATATAACTGGCCGTATTGGGACAAATTTCTTCGGGACTGGTCGAGCCTAAAATAATCAAATCGACATCCTCAGCGCTGACTCCAGCCGCCGCTAAAGCTCGGTCACACGCCAACCATCCCATCTTCCCGGTGGATACATGAGCATAGTGTCGCTGTCTTATACCTGAACGAGAGAATATCCACTCGTCGTTAGTGTCTACTATTTGGCTCATATCGTCATTAGTCATAAGAAGCGGTGGGACATAGTTTCCCCACCCAGTGATTTTAGCGTATTTCAAACGATATCCCCTTAGAACAAAATAATTGTGTCATCAAACGAATGTAAAGGTTGTGTGCAGTTAACTCAAGTGCTTACTGCAGTTTTCTGAACCCGTAGTGACGGTCTATTTACAAATAGATAATAAACTCGCGAAAGAATACAAAAATTCAGAAAACGCTAGCTTTAAAATAGCGGCTCTTGCTCCACCTTAAACTCGTTGCTAACCGGTGCAAATGAACGGCGATGAATCGCTGTCGGCCCCAAGCGTTGTAATGCCTCGAGATGCTGAGGTGTTCCATAACCTTTATTTGCGGCAAAACCATAGCCTGGGTAGTCACTATCCAGGGACAGCATTTCTGCATCTCGAACAACCTTGGCAATAATTGAAGCGGCGCTAATAACCTCAACACGCCCATCCCCTTTAATAACAGCCTCACTAGCAAATTCCCATTGCGGCAACCGATTACCATCGACAACCACATAATCAGGCTTAATCGTGAGACCAAGCACCGCTCGACGCATCGCCATTAAAGTCGCCTGCAAAATATTAAAACGATCAATCTCTTCTACCGACGCTCTTCCAACACACCAGCATTCCGCCTGCCCGACAATATCATCATAGAGGTTCTCTCGCTGTCTGGCGCTCAACGATTTAGAATCAGCTAGACCCTCAATTTGATGATTTTCAGGCAATATAACCGCCGCTGTAACCACGTCACCCGCAAGTGGTCCGCGTCCCACTTCATCCACTCCCGCAAGACATAAAATACCCTCGGGCCTCACCCAAGGTGTCATGAGGACAGCAACTCATGAATAGCGTCAGCCCCGATAGTGGCAGAATCCATATCAAGCAGTTTGTGCATCCTGTCAAATTGCTCCACTAATGATTGATTTTTATCGGTATCGAGAGCCTCGATTACCGCAGCCGTTAAAGCCTCTAATGTCGCATCGGCCTGTATTAATTCGGGAACTAACATTTCGCCAGCCAAAAGATTAGGAATAGACACGAAGGGAGTTTTAATAAACGGAGACACCAAAGCATGAGTAATTACGCCTAATCGGTAGCTGACCACCATTGGTTTCTTAAACAGCATTGCTTCCAATGCGGTGGTACCAGAAGCCAAAAGGACCGCATCTGAACTCTCCATGGCAAGATGTGATTGCTGCCGAAGCAACTTTATATTGAGATGCTTATAGCTGGACAGAATTGCCTCGAGTTGGTCATATCTAGCATCACTTGCAGCAGGAATGACAAGTTGCAAACCGGATATCGAATTACTCACTTGCTCTGCTACCGCTAAGAATAATTCTGCTAGCAACGCTACCTCCCCTGATCTGCTACCCGGCATAAGGCATAGCACAGGTTTATCGCTGATAAGCTCCAGTTCTTTCTTAGCCGCCAATTGGTTTGGTTGCATGGGAACCTGACGAGCTAGCGGGTGACCGACAAAACGCACAGGGACCTCACGCTCCCGATAGAACTCTGCCTCAAAGGGCAACAGCGTCAACATCAGATCAACCGCTTTTTTAATCACTTTAATCCGACCCTGCCGCCATGCCCAAACTGATGGACTTACATAATGCACAGTTTTTACCCCGGCTCGATGTAATTTCAGCTCTATATGAGTATTAAAATCAGGCGAATCTATACCAACAAATACCAAGGGTGGCGATTTCTTATAGCGGTTGATAATTGTTCTGCGGATACCAAGTAACTCTGGAAGTCGCTTTAAAGGCTCTATCAGCCCCATGACTGACAAGCGCTCCATACTAAACAGGGAGTTGAATCCCTCTGCCTGCATTTTTGGACCACCAATACCTTCAAAAANCGCTTCGGGATAGATTTTTTTTAGACCCCGAATTAAATCAGCGCCAAGTAGATCTCCCGAAGTCTCTCCGGCAACCATGGCAAAAACAAGGGAATTAGAACTCATATACTAGCGAATGATGCCGCGAGTCGAGCGCTCAACAGAATCAATAAACATAGTTATTACTGGGTCGTCGCCAAGGTCAGCAATAGTCCTGATAGCCTCTTCCAAGCGCAAGCCTCGCCGATACAGTATCTTATAGGCTTTATTAGCCATCGCAATTTGTTCCACTGAGAAGTCACGACGCTTTAACCCCTCGCGGTTAATAGTCCTCGGTTCTGCAGGGCTACCTGAAACCGTCACATAGGCTGGAACGTCATGGTAAACGAAGGCTGCTGGCCCGATAAAACAATGAGCGCCCAAACTGACATACTGATGAATCATGGCAAACCCGGATAAAATAGACCAGTCCCCAACATGCACATGCCCCGCCACGGCCGCATTATTGGTCATCACAACGTGGTTACCTATAACGCAATCATGTCCGACATGGACATAGGCCATAAAAAGGTTATCACTGCCAATGAGAGTCTCTCCATTGTCTTGGATCGTCCCACGATGGATGGTGACTCCTTCTCTAATCGTATTATTATTGCCGATTACCAATCTGGTGGGCTCACCTTTGTATTTTAGATCTGGTGTGTCTTCTCCGACGCTTGCAAATTGATAAATGNTATTTCCACTACCTATTACTGTTGGCCCTTTAATGACCACATGTGATGCTATATTGCAGTTATCGCCAATCTTTACATTGGCTCCGATAGTCGTCCAAGGACCAACAGAGACGTCTTTACCAATCACCGCGGAAGGATCAATAACTGCACTTTCATGAATCACTGGAATTTTTCTCTATCTCTATAAGCACACAACAAGGTGGCGGCACAGGCGACCTCACCATCCACAGTGGCGACTGTTTTAAACCGCCAGATATTGCGTTTCACCGTCTCAACCTCTGAAGACAGCATTAATTTATCGCCAGGCACTACGGGTCTCTTGAATCTTACTTTATCAACCCCGGCAAACAAGTATAGTTTGCCATCGTCTGCGGTAGTGCCGGTAGACAAAAAACCTAGGATACCAGACGCTTGAGCAAGAGCCTCAATCGTCATCACCCCAGGGAATATAGGAGCACCAGGAAAGTGTCCATTAAAAACATCTTCATTCGCAGTAATGTTTTTGTAAGCCAAGATACGTTCGTTAGGGATATATTCAACCACGCGATCCACTAACAACATAGGATATCGGTGCGGAAGTAGACCCATTATTTCATTTACATTCATAAACGTTCCCAATTACTTTTGAAGGTGGGCGGCCTAGATCTTAATCTATGTAGACTCACCATTGTATGGTCAATGTTACTGTTCAAGTTTTTTGACACGTCGAGCCAGCGCATCTAATTGTCCAATTCGTACAGAATTTTTTCGCCATTCTGTCGTGGTCATCAACGGTGTAGAACCTGATGAGTAGGACCCTGGTTCGGAAATTGATTTAGTCACTAATGTGCGTGCGGTGAGCTGAACATTGTCGCACACAGTAACATGCCCAACGATGCAAGCATCACCGCCCATGATGCAATGCCGGCCTATCGTTGCACTACCTGCCAAACCAGAGTACGAAGCCATAGCCGTATGGTCCCCCACCACGGCGTTGTGAGCTATCTGTACATGGTTATCCAGCTTTACACCATCGCCCACCTTGGTATCTGATAATGCGCCTCTATCAATCGTAGTACAGGCACCAATCTCAACGTCATCACCGATTGTGACGCCACCAATCTGGTGTATTTTTTCCCAACTGCCGTCCGGTTTGGGGGCTATACCAAAACCATCCGCACCGATCACACAGCCGCTATGAATACGAACCTGCTCACCAATTCTCACGTCGTGGTAGATTGTTACATTAGCCGCAATGTAACCATTTATACCTAAAGTTGATCTTGCACCAATATAGCTATTGGCAGAGACATGACACCCTGAGGCAATCTGAGCATGCGCTTCTACAACCACATTTGGTCCAATGTAGACATCGTTTGAGACTAACGCATTCGAATCTATGACGGCACTAGGATGAACAAACGCAGGTTCTAAGGTCAATGTCTCGAACCAACTGGANATACGTGCATAGGCCAGATAGGGTTGCTTAACGATTAAGCAATTGCCCTTAAAGTCAGCTGCTTTTTCAGCCGATAATATGACCGCAGAGGCATGAGTCTCAGACAGTTGCTTTGCATACTTGGGATTGGCTAAAAAAGCCAACTGACCCTCACCCGCATCTTGCAGCGTGCTCAGGCCAGTTATTCTTAGCTCAGAGTCACCCCTGATCTCTGCATCGAGATAGGTTGCTATTTCACTCAGGGCAAAATTGACACTCATAAAGGGCCATTATTTCTCTTCATTAACTGCATTTGTCTTTTGGTTTAGGCGGTCAACGACCTTTGCCGTAAGATTATTCTCAGCACTGGCTGACAGCACTGATTCAGCTCTTAGCAATAGGGTCACACCTTCCTCTTGTACCACTTCTGTAAGTGCCTGCTGAAATACCGGAGACAAATCTTGTAATACCTTTTGCTGCAGTTGCTTTTGCTCACCTTGAATTTTTTGTACCGCCAAGTCGTAGTCGGCTTTTGCATAGGACATTTTCTTCTGGTGTCCAGCGGCCTCTTCTGCAGACCAGGTTAGGCGTTTCGCTTCAGCTTCTTTAGACATTGCTTGTAGATCTGCCGCAGAGCCCTCAGCTTTAGCCTTTAACGCTACAAAATCAGCACTTTCGATAGACTGCTTAACACTAGCCTGCGCATAATCAGAGGCAAACATAGCCTGCTGTACATCAATTATTGCGATTTTATCCTCGGCAGAAGCGACCGACGAAAAACCCAGTACAGCAACTAACAGTAAAACGAACCCTTTCAAATTTCTCACAACACTTCTCCAAACCTAGTATTACATTAAAATTGATTCCCCAGCGAAAACTGGAAAATTTCTGTTTGATCAGTCTCATCTGAATTAAGTGGTTTGGCGATACTAAAAGTGATTGGACCAAAACCGCTTAACCAAGTTGCGCCAAGACCGACCGAGTAACGCAGCTCCCCTTCCTCAGGACTATAACAATTTACCTCAAGATCACCGCATTTGGTATTAAAAACATTACCTGCGTCAAAAAATAATGCTGACTGGACTGAGCGTTGATCTTTAACAAACGGCAGAGGAAATATCACCTCAGCGCCCAAAACGATCTGAACATTACCACCCACTGGGCGAGCTCGGGAGTATCCCTGCGATAGACTATTCTGAGGTCCAAGAGAGTATTTCTCATAACCCCTAACAGATCCCAAACCACCGGCATAAAAATTCTTAAAAAACGGCATTTGGCTGGTATCACCAAAACTTTCACCATACCCAAGATCAGCTTTTAACTTCAGTGTGAAGTCCTTTATCAGCCCACGTAAATGCGTCGCTTTATAGGTTAGTTTAAAATATTCCAACCCGGACCCCGGTGTGGCCACATCAGCACTGAGACGCTGTGATGTTCCTCGAGTAGCAAAGATTCCTCGATTCAATGTAGATTTAACCCAATTGACGTTAAAATTAAGCGAACGAAACCAATCACCATTATCTGAAACAAAGTCTTCAATCACCGGAGAACTGGTGTAGTCACCCAAATTTAACTCCAACTCCTCAAAAGTAAAGCCAAAGCCAATGCGCTGCACCTCTGACACAGGGTAACTCCAGTTAACACTTGCACCCTTAGTATTTTGAGAAAATGGCTGTAATCTAAGCTTACTGTAATCAGTCTCTCGTGCATAAATGCTATAACCCGCACTCACACCATCCACTGTAAAGAAAGGCTCAGAATAGCTGAAATTGAGCGAGCTTTGATAGGCGCTCTTATTAATGCCAATCCCCACCTGCTTACCTGTACCAAAAAAGTTATTTTCAGTAAGATTAGCACCCAGCATCAAGCCGTAACCCTGCGAATAACCAAGGTTAGCACCTACAGAACCGGAAGGTTGCTCTTCTACTGTATAGACAACATCGATCTGATCATTTGTGCCCGCCACTGGAATATTTTCTACCGTCACTTCCTTAAAGAAGCCTACCCGCTCTAAGCGCAATTTAGACATCTCAATAAGCGCATTATTAGCCGAGCCACCTTCCATTTGGCGCATCTCACGCCTCAAGACAGAATCTGCTGTTTTCGTGTTACCTCGAAATTCGATACGTCTTACGTAAGCGCGCATGCCCGGCTTAACCAAAAACGTGACCGTGGCAGTCTTAGTATCTTCATCAATCTCAGGATACCCTTCAACTTCAGCAAATGTGTAGCCCTCATTGCCTAGCCGTCGCGTTATGTAGTCACTAGAGGCGGTCATCAATGCCTGAGAGAAAATGACCCCTTCACGCAATAGAACGAGCGCTCGAGCCTGAATTTCGGGAATGATGATATCTCCGGCCAGTTCTATACCGCCAATCGTGTACACATCCCCTTCATCAACATTGATGGTGATGAATACAGACTCCTTATCGGGACTGACCGAAACCTGAGTACTGAGAACCTGAAACTTTAGGTACCCTCTATCCAAATACCAGCTTTCGAGAGTTTCCAAATCTCCCGCCAACTTTTCCCTAGAATACTTATCATCGCTGGTGATCCAGGACAACCAGCCAGTTTTATTCTGTTCAAATTGTTCAAGCAGGGTCGGCTCAGCAAAATTGCTATTACCGACTATATTAATATGGCGGATTTTAGCAACATCCCCCTCATCAATATCGATATTGACGGCAACCCGATTACGCGGAAGTTCTCTCACGTCGGTTTGCACAAGCGCACCATAGCGTCCTTGAGAAACGTATTGTCTTTGTAATTCTTGGCTCATACCCTCCAAAATTACCTGGCGGAAGATCTGCCCCTCGGCCAAGCCATTATCGCGAAGCGCATCCATCAATTGGTCGGTTTCGATCGCCTTGTTACCATCAATATTGATTTCAGTCACCGCGGGACGCTCCACTAGACCAATCACCAAAATACCATTTTCACGGGCCATGATGACATCTGCGAAATAACCAGTGCGGAACAGTGATCTTGTGGCTTCGCGAACCGTCGTATCGTCAGCGGTATCACCCACACTGATTGGCAATGCAGCGAACACTGTTCCCGCAGAGACTCGCTGAAGGCCCTCAATACGTATATCTAGAACCTGAAAATTATCGGCATAAGACACGGTAGAAGTCATCAAAATCAATACAATCAAGCCAGTTAGCATTTGCTTCATTAAAATCTATAACCCTAGTAAGAAAGTGGTGTAAGAGAGCTCAAAATGGACGCATGAGATCATTAAATGTCGCAAATATCATCAAACTTATGAGCATTGCAAACCCTGCTTTATAGCCAACAAGCTGAATCCGTTCAGAGACTGGTGAACCTTTTATGACTTCAACCAAAATAAAGACTATGTGTCCCCCGTCTAAAACAGGGATCGGCATGAGGTTCATCACGCCCAGCATTATACTCAGAATAGCGACAAAGCGAATAAAATTATCGATACCCGAACGTGCAGTGTCACCCGCAACTTTAGCAATGGTGATTGGTCCACTCAGATTTTTAGGACTGAGGTTTCCGGAGACCAATTTACCAACCGATTTAACGACAAAAATACAGTTATCCACAACCTCTTGAAATGCTCTAGGTAGCGCGCTGATGGGACCATACTCAATTTCCGTAATCAGCGATTCTGGATAGGAAACACTCGACGATAATTGGACGCCCAACTGTCCGACTTGTCGGCCTTCTCTCAAGACACTCTCTGGAGTGGCATATATCTCTAGATTGCTAACAGCACCTTCCTCGTTAAGTCTTTCAACACTCAACTTAAGAGACTCACCCGTGCTGTCAGAAACCTGATCAATAAATGCACTCACCGACGTTATGGCTACATCATTAANGGCGAGCAATTGGTCATTCGCCAGCAAGCCTGCTCGATCCCCAGCAGCACCCTCAACAACCCTAGAAATAGACAGCGCATCAAGAACAAAAGGCGGTGAGATCCCAAGTGTCCTCAACGGCATAGGGGCTTCTTCGCTGACTAACCAGTCAACAACGGGGACAAGTAGCTCATAACGAATAGCACTATCAGGGTAAGTGACAGAAAAAGGAATATTGCCGCTAGTCCCAATATAGTCGAATAACTCTCGGGACACAGATCCCCATGAATCTGTGGGATTACCGGCAATATCAACGATCTTCATACCCGACTCAAAACCCGATTGTTGGGCAATTGATGCAGGCTTAATCTCGCCGATCACTGGCAACAAGCCCCGCTCGCCCCCTAAAAACATGAACCAAAAAATCATCCCAGCCAGCAAGAAATTGGCTATTGGACCAGCACTAATTATTGCTAAGCGCTGTAAAGGACTTTTTCTATTAAAGGCAAAAGAAACATCTTCGGGCGGCACGTCACCTGCACGCTCATCGAGCATCCTAACGTAGCCCCCTAGAGGCAACATGGCGAAAATAAATTCGGTACCCTGTTTGTCATGCCACTTAAAAAGAGCTTTACCAAAGCCAATAGAAAACTGCTCTACACGCACACCACAACGCCGAGCCACCCAAAAGTGACCAAACTCATGGAAGGTCACTAATGTGCCAAGCGCAATAAACGTGTAAAAGACTGTCAAGGTTATATCCAACATTTAAGACTCTATCCTCAAAACATAGGCGGCGGCTAAACTGCGAGCTTTTGTATCGGATTCTTGGACTGCAAGAAGTGACCGAGGTTCACTAAATATAGCACTAGACATCGACTCTTTCACAACATCAGCAATTTGAGTAAAACCAATACGCTCATCTAAAAATGCTTGAACTGCTATTTCATTGCTAGCATTGAGTATTGCAGGTGCATCAAGGCCTACGCGAGCAGCCTCACAAGCAAGCTCTAAGCATGGGAAATCGACGATATTGGGGCGCTCAAACTCGAGCCGAGAAACATCGAACAAATCTAAACTTTTAACCCCTGAGTCAATTCTTTCAGGCCATGCAAGCGCATGAGCGATCGGCGTACGCATATCTGGATTACCTAACTGAGCAATAACTGACCCGTCAATATATTGAACAAGCGAGTGAACAATACTCTGCGGATGAACCACGATCTCGATCTGATCAGCGTGCATATCGAACAGCCAGCAAGCTTCAATCAATTCCAATCCTTTATTCATCAGAGTCGCTGAATCAACCGAAATTTTACTCCCCATCATCCAGTTTGGATGAGCACAGGCTTGCGCAGGCGTTACATCTCTCATTTGATTCACTGTCCAACCTCGAAAAGGACCACCCGAGGCCGATAACAATAGCTTGCTGACTCCAACTGCTGACAAATCTTGCGTTTTTTGTGGTAAACATTGAAAGATTGCATTGTGTTCACTATCAATTGGCAGCAGCACAGATGACGAGGCCTTGAGCGCTTCCATAAACAGATGTCCCGCCATCACGAGAGATTCTTTATTCGCCAGTAACACCTTTTTGTTCGCATTAACCGCAGCCAGCGTAGGCATAAGTCCTGCTGCACCAACTATAGCCGCCATCACTATATCGACCTGGCTATCGCTGGAGACGGCACAAAGCGCNTCAGTTCCGACAAGAACTTCAGCAGAGCTCTGAAAAGTGGCCAGCAGGCCCCTCAATTGCTCAGCAGTCTCGACATCCATGACCACCGCATACTTTGGTTGATGTTTTCTACACTGCTCCGCCAGTACGCTCACTTTGGTGTTACCTGTGAGTGCGAAAACACGATACCGCTCAGGATGACGTGCCACCACATCTAGTGTGCTAACGCCAATAGACCCCGTCGCACCTAACACTGTTATTTGCTGAATTATCAAGACGAGTAGGCTCCTAGTACAAGCGCATACAATGGCAGCGCCGCCATGATGCCATCAATACGATCCAAGACACCACCATGCCCAGGCAGCAGTGCACCGCTATCTTTCACACCGCTGTTACGTTTGATCATACTTTCAAATAAATCCCCCACCACCGAGTAAAGCGCCACTGGGAATACTAATAGCGACAGCTTGACGATAGAAATTTCGGGCGGGAGATAGACTGCCAAGCCAACAATCAGTATTAACTGAAAAATCATTCCGCCAAGAAAGCCTTCCCATGTTTTACCAGGGCTCACCAACGGTGCAAGCTTGTGCTTACCAAACAATTTGCCCGCAACAAAGCCACCAACGTCAGCTAAAACGACAATTATAACACCTACCAGTAAACCCCACCGAGCATAATCACTAGCCAAAATAGAGACCACCGACAACCAGGTGAAACCGAGTAATAATAGGCCTAAGACGCCTAGAACCGGTCTGGGAGACCATAAAATTGAACTGGACGGATAGCCTTGAACCCACAGGAATATAACCGCCCACAGCGTAACAGCACCAAGCATAACCGTTTGAGCCCGTTGAGGCTGAAAGCTATCTGGCAAGTCGACCCAAAGGCCCAAACTAGTCAGGGTAACCGCCAATGCTATAAGATACAGAACTCTACTTGCAGTAGAGTTAATTTTAATGAGCGTCGACCACTCCCAAGCTGCCATCATCACTAAGGGTATGACGACGATAGCAAAACCAATACCAGGCAATAAAAATAACATCGCCAGAAATAATAATGCCATACCAACTGCGGTTATTATTCTCTGTTTAAGCATTTAATCATCCAATCTACAAACACTGTTTGTTTAAAAATAGCGAGAGGTATATCGACTACGGCCACCGCTATTGGAGCAATCAGAGCCCCCTCCTATTGCTTGCGTATCTGCGTCCCTATCAGTCAAGGAAATTAAATCTCCATCAAGTCCTTTTCTTTAGCGGCCAAGGATTCCTCTACTCGACCAACGAAACGATCAGTTATTTTTTGGATGTCATCATTAGCTTTACGTTCTTCGTCTTCACTAATATCTTTTTCTTTCAGCAGAACTTTCACATCTGAAAGAATATCGCGGCGAATATTGCGAATTGAAACTCTCGCGTTTTCCGCTTCCGCTTTGGCTTGCTTACCATAGGTCTTGCGTGTTTCCTCGGTGAGCGCCGGAAGCGGGATACGAATAACCGTACCCGCTGTGGATGGATTCAACCCAAGGTCAGACTTCATTATCGCTTTTTCAATGTCAGGGACCAATGACCTCTCCCACGGCGTAACTGACAACGTCCGCGAATCCTCAACAACAATAGATGCTGCTTGAGATAGTGGCGTGTCAACACCGTAGTAGTCGACAGAGATCCCGTTGAGCAAGCTAGAGTGCGCTCGACCGGTACGAATTTTATTAAAGGCATTCGCTAACGCGTCCAACGATTTGGACATTCGCGTTTCTGCATCACTCTTCAGTTCTTCAATCATCATTTGGTCTCTCAGTCTTCTTCTATCAGCGTACCTTCATCACCGCCGACGACAAGGTTTAATAAGGCGCCCTGCTTGGACATTCGGAACACCCGCAAAGGCATTTTGTGCTCACGACACAGACAAATAGCCGTTAAATCCATAACGCCCAGTTTCTTGTCCAGAATTTCATCATAGGTAAGGGTTGAATACAGCTCCGCTTTTGGATCAAGCATCGGGTCTGCACTGTAGACTCCATCGACCTTAGTTGCTTTGAGCACCACATCTGCATTAATTTCGATACCGCGCAAACAGGCCGCAGAGTCAGTAGTAAAAAAAGGATTACCAGTGCCGGCTGCAAAAATGACAACGTCACCGTCTTTTAGGTATCGAATCGCGCGACGGCGATCATAGTGCTCAACGACGCCACTCATAGGAATAGATGACATCACTTGTGAGGATATATTTGTACGCTCCAGCGCATCTCGCATCGCCAGCGCATTCATGACCGTGGCTAGCATCCCCATGTGATCGCCAGTGACGCGATCCATTCCGGCTGCATTGAGTGCGGCACCGCGAAACAGATTACCACCACCGATCACTAGCCCAACCTGAACGCCGATGCCAACTAACTGTCCAATTTCTAGTGCCATGCGATCAAGGACCTTGGGATCGATACCAAAGCCCTCGTTACCCATCAACTCCTCTCCACTCAGCTTCAGAAGAATCCGTTTGTACTGCTTTTGATTACCAGAAACTGTCATAACGATTCCTAATATTAGTTAGCTAGCATCCTTAATCTGCGCAGCAACTTCTGCTGCAAAATCAACCTCATCAACTTCAATTCCCTCACCAACTTCATAGCGGACAAACGATACAACCTCTGCACCAGCGGCTTTAACTAACTTGCCGACAGTAGTATCGGGATCTTTTACAAATGGCTGATCAACCAGACTACTCTCTTTCAAGAACTTGCTCACTCTGCCAGCGATCATCTTCTCGATGATTTCTTCGGGCTTACCACTCTCTCTAGCTTGGGCCGCATAAATTTCTTTCTCAGCAGCAACCACTTCCGGAGACATCTGATCTGAACTCACCACAGCAGGATTTACCGCCGCCACATGCATAGCGACATCTTTGGCAAGGGCTTCGTCACCACCACTAAGACCCACTATAACAGCGATTCTATTGTTACTGTGAACATATCCACCCACTAAGGTCGCATCGATACTAGAGACTCTGCGCGGTGAAATATTTTCGCCAATTTTTTGTACTAGGGCTTCTCTCAAAGACTCTAATTCACCCTTCATCAACGTGGCCATGTCAGTTTGTTTAGAGTCGAAAGCTGCGTCAACTACGGTCTGCACAAAACCTTGAAAACCTTCGTCTCTAGCAACAAAGTCAGTCTCACTGTTAATTTCAACAACCACACCAAACCCGCCATCCACTTTTACCGACACGAGCCCGTCAGCTGCGGTGCGACCGGCTTTTTTAGCCGCCTTCATACCACTCGATTTGCGCAACTCTTCAATTGCCTTATCGATATCAGCACCGGCCTCAACCAGAGCTCTNTTACATTCCATCATTCCTAAACCAGTGCGCTCNCGCAGATCTTTCACTAATGCTGATGTTACCTGTGACATCATATTCCTCTCATAATCGTGTTTTTCATTTAAAATAAAGGGGGCCTGAACCCCCTCTAGATAACTATAAAGTCGCTACCAGCTATTCCGCTTCTTCCACCTTTGGCGCGTCTGCGACAACCTCGACTTCTACCTCAGCAACTTCTACCTCAGCAACTTCTACCTCAGCAACTTCTACCTCAGCAACCTCTACCTCAGCAACTTCTACCTCAGCTTTCACTTCGGGTTCAGCTACAGCTTCTTCGGGCTGCTCTATAAACTCGTCTTTACTCGTGATAGACGCAGATTGTGCTTTTCCTTCAAGCACCGCATCAGCGATTGAAGCAGCGTAAAGCTTGATGGCTCGAATAGAATCATCGTTACCTGGAATGATGTAATCGACACCATCCGGATTACTATTTGAATCAACGATACCAACGACTGGAATGCCAAGCTTGTTCGCTTCATTAATCGCGATACGCTCGTGATCAACATCAACGACAAACAAAATATCAGGCAAGCCATTCATATCCTTGATACCACCGATAGAATTTTCGAGCTTATCTTTCATTCGCGTACGCGTTAGGACTTCTTTCTTGTTCAACTTGTCGAAGGTACCATCGCTTTCCTGAGATTCTAAATCGCGAAAACGACGAATGGATGCTCTAATTGTTTTGTAATTCGTCAACATGCCACCCAACCAGCGATGACTTACATAAGGCATGTCACAGCGTTCGGCTTGCTCTTTAATTATTTTCTGCGCAGCTCGTTTGGTACCCACAAATAATATCTGGTTACCTTTTGCTGCTTCAACACGAAGAATCTCCAGGGCCTCATTAAAAGCCGGAACTGTGTGCTCTAAATTAATGACATGAACTTTGTTTCGTGAGCCGAAAATAAACTGGCTCATTTTAGGGTTCCAGAAGCGGGTTTGGTGGCCAAAGTGCACACCAGCCTGCAACATATCGCGCATACTGACAATAGACATAATTTTTCCTCTTGGGGTTAAGCCTCCACATCCCCCAAAGATCAACCCGCAGAGCAATAATTCACAATGCAAGCACCCAGACCTTCGTGTCGGAACGTGTGTGTCGTTTAACTAGCTATAAAATAGTTGCAGGTTCATTCCTACAACGGCGCGCTTTATACCATATGGCAGGCGCTAGATAAAGGAAAAAAGCTATCAATGTACCGGTTTCGTCTACCAACCTTGGTCCAACATTATAATCACAGGCTACATTCTTTTAATGGGCTAACAAAAACTCGCTGAACATTCCCCCAACAGGCAGAAGATGGGTACAATAACGCCTTCGACTACTCGCCCAAGGAGATCACATGACAATAAAGCTACGTAGCAAGGATGATTTTGTCAAGATGCGCGTCGCGGGACGCATGGCTGCTGAGATTCTTGAGCTAATAGAACCCCATGTGGTCCCTGGCGTTAGCACAGAGAGACTTGACCAAATCTGTCACAATCATATTGTAAACGTTCAAAAAGCAATTCCTGCCTGCCTTGGTTATAACGGTTTCCCAAAGTCTATCTGTACATCAATTAACCAAGTCATTTGCCATGGTATTCCCTCTGATAAGAAAATCCTCAAAAATGGGGATATCATCAATATCGATGTTACCGTTATCAAAGACGGTTGGTTTGGGGATACCAGTAAAATGTTCTGTGTTGGTCAAGTAGCGCCTCATGCAGAACGCCTGCTAAAAGTTAGCCAAGAATGTCTTTATAAGGCCATTGAAATCGTTGGCCCCGGGGTCCGCCTTGGAGACATTGGGCATATCATTCAGAACCACGCAGAAAACAACTACTATTCGGTGGTTCGCGATTACTGCGGACATGGTATTGGTACAGCGTTCCACGAAGAGCCACAAATCGTACATTACGGGAAACCGAATACCGGAATGGAGCTCAAAGAAGGAATGACCTTTACTATTGAGCCAATGGTTAATGCAGGCAAGTTCACAACCAAGTTGAAATCAGACGGCTGGACTGTCGAGACCAGAGATGGACGACTTTCCTCGCAATGGGAACATACCATGGCTGTGACTGCTAACGGCTGTGAAATTTTTACTGGTCGCCAAGAAGAATCGTTTTAATCTGGAGATTACTGCCGTGTCACTAATGCCAACCAAATCGCTGGTGCCGCCACAAAACACCCTTTTAAATGCGCCTCTGTTTTTTGATCAAAAGCGTTTTCTTCTCGACCTGGAAACTCAAGAACCAATCACGGTATTTCGAAATGCTCTTGACGCCTCAAAGGCTCACTTCAACAATCGCTTTCATGAAGGGGAAGACATCCATACGCTGGTCAACGAAGCCGCTCGCTTTGCGGACCTCCTGATATCCTTAGCCTGGGTAAGATTCCGCTGGGACAAGGACATATGCCTAATTGCCGTTGGTGGCTATGGTCGCGGTGAGCTGCACCCTCACTCAGATATTGATCTTTTGATTTTAATGCGAACAGATAATGCCTCCAAGCATAAGGCAAGCATCGAGCAGTTTTTAACCTTTCTTTGGGATATCCAGTTAAAAATCGGCCACAGTGTTAGATCGTTATCGCAATGTGTCAGCGAAGCAAAACGCGACATTACCATTGCTACTAATCTTATGGAGACGCGTCTAATCTGTGGTGACCCTCAGCTTCGATTGACCATGTTGGCGAAAACCGGCCCTGACAAAATCTGGGCATCAGCCGATTTTTACCAAGGAAAAATTGACGAACAGCTAGCCCGTCATCACAAACATGATGATACAGAATACAACCTCGAACCTAATGTCAAAGAGGCTCCGGGTGGATTGAGAGACATACAGCTAGCTAACTGGACGGCCAAGCGCCACTTTAATGTCCATCGGCGCTCTCAACTTGTTCAGAAGGGTTTTCTTAGCGAGGAAGAGTATTTGACTCTTCGTCGCGATGAAGAGTTTCTGTGGAGAGTTCGGTATGGATTGCATCTGATTGCTGGGCGCCCCGAAGAGCGGCTACTTTTTGATTACCAGCGAAAACTTGCCACTATGCTGGGGTANTCCGACAGTGAAGGTAAGCTGGCAGTTGAAAAATTCATGCAGCGCTATTACCAGGTTGTTCTATCCATCAGAGGACTCAATGATGTGCTTTTGCAATATCTTGACGAAGCTATCTACCGGAAAGGAAAAGCCAAACACGTCGCAGTCATTAATGATCGCTTTCTGATTCGTGACAATTATTTGGACACGGTGGAGGAATCGGTGTTCAAAAATAATCCTTCAGCGCTGCTCGAGCTGTTTGTTATTCTGGGGGAAAACGACAATATTTTAGGAATTCGAGCGGCAACCATAAGGCAAATCCGACTGCACAGAGATTTGATCGATGATGACTTTCGCTCAGACTCTGCCAACAAAGATTTATTTATGCGCCTGCTGCGCGTGCCATTTAAGCTTTCTGTGCAACTGCAACGAATGAATCGCTACGGCATTCTTGGAAAATATCTTCCTGAATTTGGGCGCATTGTCGGGCAGACACAACACGACTTGTTTCACATCTACCCGGTGGACGTGCATACCCTTCAGGTGGTTAAAAATCTTCGTAGATTTGTCCGTCCTGAGATGAGAAAACTGTTTCCTGTTGCCTCGCATATTTATAAAAATCTCGCTAAACCCGAGTTAATAATTATCGCCGCCCTCTACCACGACGTTGCCAAAGGTCGAGGTGGTGATCACTCAAAACTGGGTGCCATCGATATAGCTGATTTTGCCAATCGGCACGGCATGCAGCCAGAAGAAATAGACCTTCTGCACTGGATAGTAGAAAACCATCTGTTAATGTCAACCGTTTCTCAGAGAGAAGACACCTCAGATCCAGATGTCATCTACAAATTTGCCAACCATGTGGGCGATGTAATGCATTTGGAACACCTCTACCTGCTTACGGTTGCCGACATCAATGCTACTAACCCGAAGCTTTGGACCGACTGGAAGGGCTCTCTGATGCATAACTTGTACTTCGAGACGAAACGTGTCCTCCAAGAAGGTCTTAGTNCTCCCGCTACAAGGGCCACTTGGGTCGCATCCGCAAAAGCCGCCGTATTGCAACGACTAGAAACCAAGGGTATATCTCAAGNTGAGGCTCTCCTCATCTGGCATGACGTGGATGACGAACTTTTCTTGCGTGAACGTGCTGATGATATAGCCGGCTTTACAGAAGCTGTTTTCAATAACCCCAACCCTAATGAGCCTGTTATTTTGATTCGGGACCTGGGCGTTGAAGTGCCCATTGCCACTCAAATATTTGTTCATGCCAAACACAGACAAAAAATATTTTCAGTCATAGCCGCAGTGCTCGATAAATTACAACTTAACATTCAAGACGCGCGATTACAGACTACCAGCGACGGTCAAGCCTTCGATGTCTTTTATGTTTTAGACGACGATGGCGAGCCATTGGGTAAAAACATCAAACTGTGTGCAAAAATCGTCTCCAGTTTAAAGCGAGGTATCGCAAACCCCAAAAANATAAGTTTAGATGTACAGCGACGAACCTCCCGGCAGCTAAAACATTTCGCGCTAAAGACTGTGGCGTCGTTACGCAATGACAAAGACTCTAGCGCCACTATTCTTGAGGTTATAACGCCAGATAGACCTGGTCTTTTAGCCCATATTGCCAGTATATTTTTACGCTATGAAATTAATGTATACAACGCTAGAATCGCAACGTTGGGCGAGAGGGTCGAAGACGTCTTTTACTTAACCGACTCAAACCATCAACCGCTACTTGACACTGACTTTAATCAGGAACTGCAGCGGACGATTTGNAACGAATTAGACGCCCGCAATCGCGAAGATGTCGAAGGGAANGAACTCCANCATATGAAAATACGGCACTGAGCGCATGAATACTGATTTAAGTAAACTACACCCCTACCCATTTGAGCGGCTGGCAGACCTGAAATCTGGCATCCATCCTCCNACGCATCTAAGCCACATATCACTGTCCATTGGTGAACCCAAACATCCTGCGCCCGATTTTGTAAAACAAACGTTAATAGACAATATTGAAAGTATCGGTCGCTATCCAACAACAAGAGGAACCAGCGAACTTAGGCAAGCTATTAGTGAGTGGTTAGAAAAGCGCTTTGATCTAAAGTTAGGCAGTATTGATTACGACACTCAGGTGCTTCCTGTATGTGGTACTAGAGAAGCTATCTTTGCTTTCACCCAAGCGTCAATATCCCGCGACGATATGGGAGCCCTGCCACTGGTGGTTGCACCCAACCCGTTTTATCAAATATATGAAGGCGCAGCCATCTTAGCGGGCGCACAGCCATACTACCTTGACTGTAATCCGGCTGAGGACTTTATCCCAGACCTGTCAGCAGTTCCCATAGACGTATGGGAAAGATGCCAATTATTGCAGTTGTGCTCTCCTGGAAACCCAACCGGCGCAGTAATGAGCTTGGCGCAAATGCAACACGCCATTGAACTTGCCGACCGCTACGATTTCATCGTCGCTAGTGATGAATGCTACTCCGAAGTCTATCTGAATGAGTCGGCACCACCACCTGGTCTGTTACAAGCTTGTGAGCAACTAGGTCGCAATGAAACCCGCAAGCAAGCTTTTATCTGTGGCCTAAAACCCCCATCGATGACATCGATTTTGCACAACAACTGTTTGCTCAGCAAAATGTTACCCTTTTACCCGGTCAATTTTTATCAAGACCTTCTGCCACGGGTAATCCAGGTCAAAATCGTGTGCGCATGGCCCTCGTGGCTAATACACAAGAATGCGTAGAAGCGGCGTTGCGTATTAAGCAGTTTATCCGCTCTCTGCCGAATTCCAAGGTCAATAACTGATGCTCAAAAAAGAACGTGCCGCGTTTATTTTAGAACGATTAACTGCATTGTACCCAGAAACCCCCGTGCCACTTGACCACAAAGATAACTTTTCGCTGTTGGTCGCTGTGCTTTTAAGCGCTCAATGCACAGATGAGCGCGTCAATAAAGTCACGCCAGCCCTCTTTGACCTAGCAGACAATCCATTTGATATGCAATATGTGCCGATCGAAAGCATCTACAAGGTAGTGCGGCCCTGCGGGCTAGCCCCACAAAAATCTTCAGCAATTTCAAGATTATCAAAAATTCTTGTCGACCAGTTTGATGGCATAGTGCCCTCTAATTTTGAGGATTTAGAGAGTCTCCCGGGCGTAGGTCATAAAACCGCCGGAGTAGTTATGTCTCAAGGGTTTGGGCACCCTGCCTTTCCAGTGGATACGCACATTCATCGCCTTGCGCAGCGTTGGGGGCTTACCAAAGGTAAAAATGTCACCCAAACAGAGCGTGATCTAAAGCAACTTTTCCATCGAGACCATTGGAATAGCCTTCACTTACAAATTATCTTTTACGGCCGTGAATTCTGCTCGGCGCGCGGCTGTGATGGCCGTGTCTGCGATATCTGCACAACCTGCTATCCCAAAAGAAAAAA
>JGI24540J26637_10000085_pt1 | contig 31706 bp, 25 predicted proteins | sample NorSeaMetagenome_FD_26637 | JGI IMG/M metagenome (IMG submission 26637)
GAGTAAATGACTTTGCTATGGAGCGATTTTTAAGGCAAACTGCGCCCTTTTTAAGGGTGTATAGAACCGGTATGGCGAAAGAAGACCACATAGAATTCGACGGAGAAGTGATTGATACTCTTCCCAATACAACGTTCAAAGTAAAATTGGAAAATGATCACGTTATCATTGCCCACATTTCAGGGAAGATGAGAAAGCACTACATCAGGATTTTGACCGGAGACAAGGTTAAGGTCGAGATGACGCCGTATGACTTGACCAAGGGTCGCATTACGTTCCGCGAGCGGTAGTCTGCAAAACCTTATTTTTTAGAGAATAATGACGCTTAAAGGTATGCCCTTCAGCTTACTTTTTGGTAAACACAAAACCAACCGTCGATATTGTCAGTTTTATAGTATTTATCTTGCTTTAGGTGCAAGCACTTGGCTTGCCCATCACTAACCAATGACTCAAGCTTCCGCTCGAAACCCCGTGATGTCCACAAATCTTTATGCACGGTGCAGGCTAGAATACCGCCCGTTCTTAGGACACGAAAAAGTTCATCTAGCGGTTCTGGCCCGACATGCCCGTGGGTAAAGGTCCCCGAAGAAATGACGGCGTCATAGATGCTGCTGTGGCGCTCTATGATCTGATTCACATCGCCGACGATTAAGTCTCTATAGATACCCTGCTCTCTGGCTACCCGCACCATGTCGGGCGAAAGATCTATGCCATCAAGAGCCTGGTAGCCATTATCGGCAAGGAAACGGCAAGTCAAACCAGTGCCGCACCCGACGTCAAATATCTCAGACTCTTTGTTGGGCAAAAACTCGCACAGCAACCGTGCAATACCTATAGGCGCGACATACTCGAGCTTAACAAGCATTTGATGGTCATAGTCATCGGCCCATTTTTTGTAGAACTCGATAGAGTCAGCTTCGTCATCAAGCTGATACGCATCACTCACAAACTGACTAGGACCGTTGATCTTGCTCATCATTATTCCTTCAGCTTAGCGTCATTATGATTTGTTACCGGTAAGCCCTAAGCCGTAGCCTCCTCAATAATATCGGTAGTGACAACTAGCTCATTATTCTTCACGCTTACGTAAGCAGTGCCGCCTTTATCGGCCAATGACCCAAACAGTACTTCCTCTGCGAGAGGCTTCTTGATCTTCTCTTGAATTAGACGATCCATAGGGCGCGCTCCCATCTTGGCATCGTAACCATTGGTGGCGAGCCATAGTCGCGCCTCATCATCAACCTGAATGAACACCTTTTTGTCGTCAAGTTGAGATTGCAGCTGCACCAGGAACTTGTCCACGACGGTCTTGATGACCTCCATACCTAATTCACTGAACTGAACAATGCTGTCCAAGCGGTTACGGAACTCAGGCGTAAACATTTTTTTAATCGCTTCCATGCCGTCCGTACGATGATCTTGCGTAGCGAAACCGATAGACGAACGACTCATAAGCTCGGCCCCGGCATTGGTTGTCATAATTAAAATGACATTACGGAAGTCTGCCTTACGCCCATTATTGTCCGTCAAGGTACCGTGATCCATAACTTGTAGTAACAAATTGAAGACGTCAGGGTGCGCTTTTTCTACTTCATCAAGCAATATGACGGAATGAGGTTGCTTAGTGACGGCCTCAGTTAACAAACCACCTTGGTCATAGCCAACGTATCCAGGGGGCGCTCCAATCAAGCGAGAGACTGTATGACGCTCCATATATTCAGACATATCAAAGCGTACCAATTCAATACCCAAAACATTGGCGAGCTGCTTACATACTTCAGTTTTTCCGACCCCTGTAGGACCAGCAAACAGGAAACTACCAATCGGCTTACTGCCCTCTCGTAAACCAGCTCGTGCGAGCTTGATCGACGTAGACAGTGCTTCAATAGCCATATCTTGACCAAATACAACCATCTTTAAGTTAGCCGCTAAATCTTGAAGCTGAGCCTTATCCGTCACCGATACACTCTTCGCTGGAATACGCGCAATCTTCGAAATGACTAACTCGATGTCCGCTAAACCGACAGTCTTTTTGCGCTTATAGGTGGGCTGCAGACGCTGATAGGCACCGGCTTCATCAATTACATCAATGGCCTTGTCAGGTAGGAACCGGTCGTTAATATGTCGACTCGAGAGTTCAGCCGCTGCTTTGAGGGCGGGATTAGTGAATTTCAAGTCATGATGGTCCTCAAATCGTGATTTGAGCCCCTTAAGAATTTCAAAGGTTTCATCAACGCTCGGCTCTGGCACATCGATCTTCTGAAAGCGACGCGCTAGGGCATGATCTTTTTCAAAAATACCTCGGTACTCTTGATAGGTAGTTGAACCAACACAACGCAACTTTCCTGATGATAATAGTGGCTTCAGTAAATTAGAGGCATCCATTACGCCCCCCGAGGCAGCCCCTGCACCAATAATGGTATGAATTTCATCAATGAAAAGAATCGACTTGTCATGGTCAACAAGCTCGGCAATCAGCCCTTTTAGGCGTTTCTCGAAGTCACCGCGGTACTTGGTTCCTGCAAGTAAAGCACCCATGTCTAGCGAGAAAACAGTACTGTCAAGCATTGGCTCTGGCACGTCGCCGTCGACAATAAGTTTAGCTAAACCTTCAGCAATGGCGGTTTTACCCACGCCCGACTCGCCCACCAGCAGAGGATTGTTTTTACGACGTCGAATAAGAATCTGGCTAACTCTCTCTATTTCAGCATCTCGTCCAATCAACGGATCAATTACGCCAAGGCGCGCCTGATCGTTTAGGTTGGTTGCGAATTGACTGAGCAGGCTTTGCTCCGCAGGCTCACCGTTCTCAGCACCCTCAGTGGCGGACTGTTCAGCTTCATTGCCACTTTCGATGTGGTCGGCATACTTTGAAATCCCATGGGAAATAAAATTAACGACATCGATGCGAGCGACGTCTTGCAGCCGCAAGAAATAGACAGCCTGACTCTCCTGCTCGCTGAAGATGGCCACCACCACGTTGGCCCCAACAACCTCACTATGGTTTGCCGAGTTGACTTGGAACACAGCGCGTTGCAAAACTCGCTGGAACCCATGAGTCGGCTGGGTTTCGTGTTCTAGCAAGGTATCAGGGATCATCGGAACGGTAGAGTCGATAAACTCACTGAGATCCTCGCGCATGGCATTGAGGTCGGCGCCGCAGGCCTTAAGGACTGAAGCGGCTGATGCGTCGTCCAGTAATGCCAGCAATAAGTGCTCCACAGTCATGAATTCATGACGCTTATCTCGTGCTGTCTTAAACGCCAAATTGAGGGTAACTTCCAGTTCTCTACTTAACATATCTATTACTCCTCATCGCTGCTAGCGGGTTCTGCTTGACACAGGAGTGGGTGCTGATTGTCCTGTGAATATTGATTGACTAGGGCCGCTTTTGTCTCTGCTATATCTTCAGTATAGACGCCACAGACACCTTTTCCTTCGGAATGAATTTTAAGCATAATCTGTGTGGCATTTTCTCGTGACTTAAAGAAAAATTGTTCTATTAATTCCACTACAAATTCCATTGGAGTGTAGTCATCGTTTAATAATACCACTTGATACATGCGGGGCTTCTGGAGCTTGGGTGGTGCTTCCTGAGTTGCCGTACCATTATCATCTTGCCAATTATCGTTATCGCTCTGATTGCTCATTAATTATGCCGGTCTTTGTGTGGAATTTGGATACTCTATGTTACAACAGATAAGGTGGGTCGAGTAAGCACTGCTCGGTTAAAGCGATACTTTTTTACACCTCATGTTTCGATATACGGAGAACAATTAATTTTGGAGCTACGCGACGCACGGAAATATCAGAAAGCATATGTCACAACAAGGCCAACCCGTAAATCTTGATCAAAGATAGCCAGCGGGCTATTTTTTTTACTGGTTATACTTAGGATCTGAGCAGCAACCTGCCAGTGGTCATTGACTGAATAATCAGCACCCAAAAATAGTAAGCCAGCATCCCCCTCTAGGTCGCCCTGCATTGTCGCAGACAAACCCAGGTTATCATTCATTACTCGATTGCTGTAGCGCACCAACCAACTACCATAGACACCCGTGTTGATGGGTACCTGCTCATCGGCTAATCCGTCACGCTCATTGAGCATCCGTTTGCTCTGAATACTCACGCTGAGGCTTTGCAAATTACTAATACCATATTCAAAGCCCAGTGATAAAGCGACCTGATCTTTCTTTATGTCACTCGCTAGAGGAATCCCCCCTCCTCCTGAGAGTGTCGATTCGTCAAGCAAAAGTCCGTAGCTGAACGCAATGTCGGCACTCAGTAGTAGCTTACCGATAGCCCTATTGGCACTTAAACCTAGTAACACAAAATCATTAGCCAGCGCCGACGACTCCATGAGTTGTGGATTAACCTGCAGGTAGCGTAGTTGATTTTCATAAAGGTAAGCAGCCATTAACGCAATGTCACTCCCTTCAAATGACTTACTCCATTGCGCACCAGCTTCAAAGAGTGTCTTGTCGCTGCGAATATAGTCATTGAGTTCAAAGGGCAGCGGTACATAAAATGGACTTCCCACCACCGGTTGAGGATTAAATTCTGGATACAGGTTTATAAAACTCGACCAATTACCGCTATCTTTGAATACATCCCAGACCAGCATCCACTGATTGAGTCGTGCGTCCTCAATATCGATGGTTCCAAAGTCCCGGTATTCAGTATGATTGATGACATCTAGAACTGAATTACCCACCGTCTCACCCCAGACCACGATCTGACGACCTAGTTTTAGACTTTGCTGATCAAGGCTCCGCTGCACAAATAGCTCATTGACACGATACTCAGTATCAATATTGTCGTTATTGGCCGTATATTCATAGTCTCCCGACCAGTAGGCACGAGCCTGCCAACTGCCCTGCAATAACCAGCCAGGCGCAAACGCATTCTGGTAACGGAGATTGATACCAAAGCGATTATTCTCTAGATCACCATGTTTAGATAATAAATATTCAGGAATCGGTTCGACCAAATGATGATTAACTTGGCCCGATATCTGCTGACTGAGTCGGATAGTCAGCCCATCTCGCCACGAACTAGAATCAATATCATCAATTATGTCAAAGGCATCGGTAAATAAATCATCCACGAAGATCAATTCGTCCTCTAAAGAAGTCCCCTCTGCTTCTGGGGCCTCCGCACCTTGCCCTAGAGCCATCGGCACCACGAGGCACAAAATCAATAAACCGTCACGAAACATCATTAGCGCCTTATCGGTGTTAGTCCAGTTGAGCCCGGAGTTGTTTGAGCGTCGCCTCGCGATAGGCGGTATCCGTAAGAGTGCGCTGAGTGAGGAAATCATCATTAATATCAAGATCGGTGTAGATTTTGATCAACGCCATATTAGATAGGCGATTTGAAACTAAATTCATCATAGTCACTGAGCGCGCTATCCAGTTATTGTTGACCAGCTCTACTCGAGAAGCGACGGATCTTTTTATCTCTTTGCCATACTTGTCATACATCTCCGAGCGCAGCGCAACATAGCGAGTTTTATCAATGTAATGAACGGTACGCGAATAACGACTCTTTTTGGCTCTAGCCTGATTAGGGATCATCTCTATCTTCCACACTTCCCGGTTACCGCGATTAGTCTCTTCGAGAAGATTGACCTGATATTCGGTCAATTTGCCAGTATCAGTATCTTCAGTTGTAAATTCTGACCCAAATAGAGATGCAGGTTCGGTATCACCCTCTGTGTCCCCACCGGCAATTCTTTTAACCCGCCCGAGGGCGGAAAGATATAACCAAGTTTGGTTGTCTCTGTCTTCTTGATCATAGGAATAGGTCAGCATACCGATGCCCCGTTCAGAGGCCGGTTCAATCGTAATACTGACACTTTTAGTATCTTTTAAAGACGCTCCATAATTCACAGATACAGACTCCAGTACCTTCACCCTAGGCGATTCAGCACAGCCGATACGACCTTTATTGACACCAAATTTACAGCTCGATAATTTTAGTCGGGTAAAAGACGAGTCATTGGTCGCTCTTTGATTGTCGTCTACTGCCTGCATAATCATTAAACCGGTGATCTCCTCCACTGCAAATGTCGGTAATGATAAACCGATGATCATCGTAATACTCGCCAATGACAGGCGTTTCATATGACTCAAGCGTTTACTCCTTTGAAATCAATTTGAGTGTTCACATTAGTGACACCAAATGTTGGTTTAAATACTATGATCATTGCTGGTATTAGGAAAAGGTCACACAGCAAGGCAACAAAAATGGAAAGTGAACCAAAGAATCCAACCTTGGCCATTCCTAGATAATCTGAAAAGCTTAATACTGCAAAGCCGAGGCCAATAATCATCGTCGTGAATAGTACAGCTTGTCCTACCTCGCGAATGGCGCTCTCCAAGGCAATGCTAACACTCTTCGATTTTGTTAATTCAATTCTGTAATGCGTCATAAAATGGATAGTGTCATCCACTGCTATTCCCAGTATTACAGGCGCAATCAGTAAGGTATCCGTATCTACTGGAATATCAAATAGACCCATGAGACCGATGCCCAAGAATGCCGGAATAGCATTGGGTATCATACCCATCAAGCCACCCCGCAATGAGCCCAAGGTAATGATCATGATAAAGCTAATGAGCAATAGTGCTAGGGCAAAGCCGTTAAACTGGGACTTGGCAATTTCATCTGAAACGACCATTAGGGTAGCCATGGTGCCTGTTAGAACAATTTCTAGATCAGGATAGGTGGTTTTGAAGTGAGCGAACTTAGTCGTAATTTCCTGCTCAACTTCACTGAACATTTTCTGATAGCCATAAGAGCCCATACTTTTAGAGTTGACCGAAATATGAGATCGACTGTAATCATCCGACACTAAATTGCGGCGATCCTCGGGATTAGCGCTGTTAAACAAATAAAGTAGTTGGGCAACCGATTGATTCGAATTGGGTATAGCGTAAAAGTCAGGATCCTCATCATTCATAATTTGATTAGTATCTTTGACGATATTAGCCAGGGAGTAAGTGCGGCCAATCGTATCTGGATACCGCTCCTCTAGGCTGATTTGAAGATCATCAACTGCCATGAGTAATTGGGCGTCAAGAATTCCATCAATAGTACCGGTATCTATCATGACCTCCATGTTTTGAGAGCCAGACATATTGTGATCGACGACATTGAGGGCAATCGCTAGCGGATGCTCTTCCTTAAATAAACCGGCGACATTAGTATCAATGACAGTTTTGCTTGCGCCATAGCAACATACCAGTAATATACCGGCAAAGATGGCCATGATTCTGCGTGGGCTGCGCTCTACTATTATTGGTACCCGAGCTAGTATGCTAGCTTGGGAATTTACAATCCAATAGGTGAGTAGGATCACGGCGTTAATAAATGCACCAATTAGTAGACCTAGAGAAACAAAGACTAGAGTTACGCTAAATAGGGCCAAAATTACTTTTAGTTTATTACTCAAACGGACCCAGCGTATGCCTAACTTGTCTGCGGTACTGCCCTTTTCAGTTTCGGCAGTTGGGTGCCAAAAATCTAAGAGGATAGGCAGCAGTACGATGGTAAAAAAGAAAGCTAATATTACACCAAACGCACACATAACTGCGAACACCCGAATTGGTTCGAGGTTTGAACTGGCCAGCACCATAATGCCAGCTGCAGTGGTTAGTGTAGTTAGCAGAATCGACAAGCCTACCTTCTCGTATGACTTGGTTAGCGCAGCGTGATGTTCTAAGCCCCCTCTTCTAAAGCTAAAATAGGCACTCATGACGTGCACGCAATCAGCAATCCCCACAGAAAAAATCAGTAATACGGTTAAGCCGATCATACTTGATAGCTCAACACCGAATAAAACAGTGATTCCCCAACACCAAGAAACGCTGAGTGCTATGGCCACCAAGGGCCAAAATAGAGCGCTAGCGGAGCGAAATAATATCCATAGTAACAACGCAAATATCAGTACCATTAGATAGCCGAGAAGCTTCAGTTGCTCTAGGATCCCTTGCAACTGACTCATCAACGGAGGTTCGCCGACTGCATAGTATTCCAACTCATCAGCATATTGGTTGTATACGGATTCCAGTGCTTCATTGAAGGCCAAATAATCTAAAGGGTTAACATCTTTAAACTCGATCTTCTGGACAACTGCCTGCTCATCAAATGAAATATCGAAATCGCTAAAGCTCTCATCTAGCTCCACGGTGTCTGAATCCAATGCAGATGTATAGCTGTCTACGACCTCAGTACCAAAATCGGTCTGCAGTAAGAGCGCGCCATAGCGCCCATCGGCCGCGTAAAACGACGACACATAATCTGGCTCGCTGAGGGCGCGAGCTTTTATCTCGCTCAGCTTTTCTGGGCTTGCCGGGAGTTTGACGGGTACGATCCGCTCAGATATTAACGCATCCCCGACACTGTTTTGGACACGTAGGTTAGTTAACGATTGTACCCGTCTTATATGAATCAGTTCTCTGAGGTCCGCATCAGGGTAGTCTGAGTTATCCAGACCACTCCAGTTCTCTAGATCATTGGTAAGGTTTTGTACTGCCGTCAACGAAGCTAACGAAAAGACATCGCCATCCAAAGGTCGGTAAATAAGGTAGACAGAACGATCACTCCCGAACTGACGCCGGAATTCTTCCAGAGATAGCTGCGCTGGACTCTCCTCGTTCATGAATGCTTCAGAGGATAGGTTAAACGTAGTGCGTGTCGCCATGGCGTAAAACATGACTAGGGATACTAAGGCTAGGACGAGAAGTACTGATCGCTTAAAGCGCAACACTGCGCTAGGCGCACCGGCAAATATATCAGTCAAACCAAGAAGCAATTTTTCCATTACTTTATCTCTTTTGGTGCAGCGATGTAAGTAACATCTTACTTAACTCCGGAGTATAGACGAGAGTCAATGAATGCAAAAGGAAGTGACCAATTGAGCGCTAAAAGACTGTAATTCTCTAACAAACCACAAGGGCTTGTCGTGTTTCAAACGTGAGTGTCAATTTCGACATTAATTTGTCCTTCATTAACCAAGACGTTCAATAAAGAATGCCGTAATATACTGGTATGAAGATTAGCCAGCGATTACTCAAATATTTCAATCGGAAAAGTTCTGATTCCACTGACAAGAACCATACGCGCTATAGAAATGATATCTGCAACCACTGGGATTTGGACTATATGTCGATTGAAGAGATCGATCAGCGCCTGAACGAGGGCGATGTCATAACGACGTTACCTCGCACGAAGAAAGACAATTAAGCTGTCCGAGTTGACTAATATCCCTCTAAAATGGGCCAATTGGGTAGTAATCAGAAAAGTATATAATCTGCATAAGTAGCGCGCCGACAATGCCAACTAATAGTAAGGCCCAGACTGTTGACTGGTAGTGGATGGTCTTTAAACTTCGTGTGAAAACCCACGCTAACAAACCGATTGCTGCGAAATACCCAATACTGACAAATAGCCAAAACAGGTAAAACCAAAATACGATTAGCACTGCCGAGAAAATCGTACAAATCAGTGAGAATAAAAGTACCTGTTTTTCCGCTAGTTTAGCTAGGGCGTTAGATTGATGAAGTCGTGAAATAGCTGCACCGGCCAAGACCAAGAAACCCAGTAGCAAATAAGATAGTATTGTTAGCTCCACGGTGAAAAACGCTCTACTATTCTCTCTAGACGACCATATACGCTTGTATTCTCTGAGCTGATAGGTGTGTCATTTAGAAGCTGAACGCCACTGAGATAACAGTCCACAGTCTTTTCTCCATTGACCATACAGCCGCCCATTGCACCGAATACTCGCACCGAAGCCCCTATTGCTACCTCCACTGACCGCGGCATAAGGCTACCATCGGGCATCTGTAATAACGGTGGGTGAAAACTATTAAATGTGCACATCAAGTAATCCGCTAGCTGGTCCCAACTTGCACATTTATCTATACCATCGTGCAGCGGCATGTTTAAAACCTTGTCCCAAGACGTCGGCCACTCCAATTGCGCCGCAGCATGGCTAGCATCGACAAATTCTTTAATACAGGCACTATCCTGTTTATTAATTAAAATAGTGATCTTATAGCGATCGTCTGAGTCGGGACCGCCAATATCGGGCACATGCAAATGATTAACATAGGCAACTACGGGTGGTGTGATTATATGAAAATAATCGATAGGCATACGTTTAACATAGTCCAAGAACGCAGCCCCTGCGACCAAACTGATCTTTGCGCGGTTAAACTTGGCAGATCGAGAGGTCGAGAGCTCATATTTAGACTATTGCCCACGCCCTAATTGCACATAAAAACTATACTGAAAACCTCTAACCACTCTAATTGGCTAGCTATTGGCCTTGTGTCTGCTTATTCTCTAGCCGCTTGATAAATTCTGGCCGTTTAAAGGGTGCTAACTCTCTAATAAGTCGTCCCACATAAAGCAATACATTGGTTTTTTTGTACCAGGCCAACTTAGTGAGTTGAATGGTCGCGGCGCGGTAACCAATATCGAAAAGCTCATTATATCGCTCGGTGTTATCTCTCAGACTAAAGTCACTTAGATCCATTGAAATCAATAGGTCGGCCTCCTTTATCTGGTCGTGGGTATGTTGGCTAACCGCGATTTCAAACGCGTTACGCATTACGTCCAGCACATGACTTATCTCGGAATAATGGCTCACGCTATTGAGATGGCTGGCAATCGTTACCCCTGCCCCCATAGCTTGTAGGGCTTCTATGGGTACGTTTTGAACGAGGCCGCCATCAACAAGAGTTCTGACCCCGATTTGCACCGGAATGTAAATGCCCGGTATGGCGGCTGAGGCACAGACAGCATCAGGCACTGAGCCCTGGGTAAGAATGATTTCTTCGCCGGTTTTAATGTCTGTGGCCACTATAGACAGGGGTATATTTGCCTCTTCAATATTTACCTCACCCAGGTATTCAACTATAAGATCTCTAAGGGATTCGGTGCTAAAAAAGCCAGTTTTGCTAAGCTTGAATGAAGTGACCTTAGACATGGTAAGCCGCTTGGCTAGGCCGCCTATGGTGTCTACATCCACGTTAAAGGCATAAAGAGCAGCAACAATGGCTCCCACGCTAGTGCCAGCGATGTAACGTATATCAACATTATTATCTTCTAGTGCTTTTAAAACCCCTACATGGGCGATCCCTTTTGCGGCTCCGCCACCCAGTGCAAGTCCAATTTTTGTATTAAAGAGTTTTTTTGCCATGGTGCTAAGTTTAGCCCTTATTAGTTAGAAAATACCTTGTTTAATACCTGCCTAAGAATAGGCAGCAAGTCTGGCTGTGATTCCTGAGCGTCTATTGCGTAACCAGTAAATACGGCGACAATATCTTTGTCAGGATTCACTAACAGACCCTGCCCAGCCCAGCCGCCTTTGTAGAAATCATGATTGCTATAAATAGCATCCCACTGGTACACCGAGTGTGAAAAATCATTGGGCAGAATGTTAGCCGCCCTTGCCTTTTGCCATAGGTTTGGATTTCCATCGTTACGAATAAGTTCCACTACCCGATCAGAGATAATCTTACGGTTGGTTACCTTATGATAACTCGGGGTATACAGAAGGCCAAAGCGCGCCACATCCCGGAGTTGAGCTAGTAAACCTCCGTGGGTGTTAGGCACACCATAACGAGGCGCGAGCAATGCTGCATCACCTTCCGCACCAATGTTCTGCCAAACTTCCTTGCTTAATGCATCTTGAAATGGCATCCCCATAAGCTCCTCGACCAACCAACTTAATATAAACGTGTTAACTCCTGAATATTGAAACTCCTCACCCTGAGGTTGCTTTACTCCAGGCTTAAGTGAGGCGATCATGCTATAGGGACTCTGGCCTGATTTCTCGTTCCAGTAGCCGTCACCGATGGTCGTTGAGTATTGGTAATAGCAGGATGCATGATCAATATACTCCTCTGGGCAATTGAGACCGGTCGCCATATCAAGCAGATTTCGGACACTAATAGTCGCAAAGTCCGAACCCAAAAGCGCTGGTATATACAGACTAATAGGCTGACTGACATCAACTTGATCTCGGTCCTCTAGAATACCTACCAATGCCGATACCATGACCTTGGTGACTGACCAGAAAATGGGCTTCTCATAAGGCTGCTGTCTAGGGTAATGCTCAAAGACAATGTCGCCTTTATGCAACACAACAAGTCCCATCGTTTTAGATTCTTTGCTATCCAAAAATGCCTTGAACGCCATGCTACCGATAGGTGTACCGACTATCTCAGCGGAGATTGCCGCCAGCGGGCGTTCGACGAGCAGGCGCACCTGTCCTTGTCGATAGACATTGACGGTAGGCATAAACCGATGGAGGTTTTTGAAGTTCCAGGCCTGGTCTTCGCCATAGATATTCCACCAGACATCGTCTGTTGGCAATTTGGCTATCTGTGCTCTGACTTCATCAACGGAGGACGCCGAGATAAACTCGGGCCCGCTGGATGGCACAGACCGTTCCTTTGCTGAAGTGCAAGCACTCATGAGTATTCCAAACCCTGTCAGTAGGACACACGCGAGCAGTCGATAATTAGTATTCATGTTTCCCTCTACTTTTAATGGCAATCTAGGAGAGTGTCGCAGTTTAACGTGACTTGGGCTAAGCCGACCATCTCTGAGATCATATTTCGCGCTTTTTTGGTGTGTTTATTATCTGCGACATCGCCTAATCAGTATATACTCCCATGCTCGACGGTTACTTCCATCCAGCGCCTGTTAACTGACCAGTGCTTCAGCACCGGGACCCTTATGACTGAGACTGCCAAATTTGTTCAAGGCTCGCTAATGCGTCACATTATTGTGATGGCCAGCACTAGCGCGTTTGGACTGATGTCCATATTTTTGGTCGATCTCCTGGACATGTGGTTTATCAGCTTGCTGGGAGATCCTGATTTGGTCGCTGCTATCGGATTTGCAAGTACTTTGACCTTTTTGGCGACCTCTATCTCGATAGGTACCTCCATTGCTGCTGGAGCGCTTGTTTCGCGGTCTTTGGGCGCGAAAAATCATGATAAAGCTCGGCAGTTTGCTATTAATGTGCTGATTATTGCTGCCATCGTAAGTATTGCGACAGTAGGAATTATCATAATGAGTCTGGATCAGCTGTTGTATTGGCTTGGTGCAAAGGGTCATGTGGCGGCGGTTGCTAAAGATTACTTACTTATTGTTTTGCCCGCGGCAATATTACTCGCCATCGGATTGGGTGCCAGTGCTATATTACGCGCGGTTGGTGACGCCAAGGGTGCTATGTTGTCTACCTTATCTGGCGGCATCGTGAACGCTATTCTTGACCCTATTTTAATCTTTAGTCTCGAACTTGGAGTTACCGGAGCAGCCATTGCTTCTGTGTTTGCCAGACTGGCGGTGTTTAGTTACGCTCTTTACCGTGTTCACTACAAACACCGGCTGTTGACAGCGCCCAACCTGACTAGCTTTAGAGCCTGTACGCGGCCCATCTTAAATATTGCCCTACCGGCCGTTGTCACCAATATGGCAACACCACTGGCAAATGCCTATGTAACGGCTGCTATTGCCGTCTATGGCAGTAGCTATGTTGCCGGATATGCGGTTGTTGGTCGCCTAACTCCGGTCTGTTTTGGCTTCGTGTTCAGCCTTTCAGGTGCTATTGGCCCAATACTGGGGCAAAACTTTGGTGCGGGCCAATGGGGTCGTATCCAGCGTACGCTAAGCGACTCACTAATCGTGATGGCAGTATTCTGTATGGGGGTATCTTTGCTACTCTGGCTATCACAAAATTTTGTTATAAACTCATTTAGATTAAACCAGCAAGCCGCTGAAATTGTTGCTTTATTTTGTACATATCTAGCAATCACTTTTGTATTTAATGGGATGCTATTTACGTCAAATGCGACCTTTAATAATCTCAATTCACCGCGATTAGCAAGTGCCCTGAACGTGGGTAAAGCAACCATTGGTACCATACCCTTTGTGATGCTCGGCAGCTATTATTGGCAAGCGCAGGGCGTACTGATTGGTCAAGCGGTAGGTTCTATACTATTTGGTATTCTAGGTTATTGGATGGCGCTACTTAAGGTCAAAAAGATGCGTAAAGTCTACGAACAGCTACCCATTGAATCGTCTGATTAGAACGCAACAGACACAAAAAAACCCGGCGCTGAGGCCGGGTCTTTGTTTTCACTTGCTGCGATTTACATATTTTCTATCATTGCATCGCCAAACTCAGAGCAAGACATCAAAATTGCATCGTCCATCAGACGTTCAAAATCATAGGTTACTTTTTTCTCAGTAATAGCACCCTCAATGCCCTTAATAACGAGGTCCGCAGCCTCTCCCCACCCTAGGTGGCGCAGCATCATTTCGGCTGACAGGATCAGTGACCCTGGGTTAACCTTATCTTGGCCAGCATACTTAGGAGCTGTGCCATGAGTAGCTTCAAAGATAGCCACATCATCAGATAGATTGGCACCTGGAGCAATTCCGATACCGCCTACTTGAGCAGCCAGTGCGTCTGATATGTAGTCACCGTTTAAGTTAAGCGTAGCTAAAACGCTGTACTCATCTGGCCGCAGAATAATCTGCTGTAGCATAGCGTCAGCGATCACATCTTTAATAACGATATCTTCACCGGTATTTGGATTCTTCACGACATGCCATGGGCCGCCATCAAGCGGCTCGCCGCCAAAGGCATCCCGAGCGACCTCATAGCCCCAATCACAGAATGCACCTTCGGTGAACTTCATAATATTGCCCTTGTGTACTAATGTGACAGAGGGCTTGTTTTGATCGATCGCATACTGAATCGCTTTAGTGACAAGACGCTTAGTGCCTTGCTCTGAAACGGGCTTAACGCCAATACCACAGTTTGTATCAAACCTAATCTTGCTTACGCTCATCTCGTCCTGAAGAAACTTAATCACTTTAGTCGCTTCTGCGCTACCCGCCTTCCATTCGATACCCGCATAGATATCTTCGGAGTTCTCGCGGAAGATACACATATCGACCTTGTTTGGCTCCTTTACTGGAGAAGGAACACCGGTAAACCAGCGCACAGGCCGCTGGCAAACAAACAAGTCAAGCTCTTGACGCAGTGCAACATTCAACGAACGGAAACCACCTCCGACGGGCGTGGTCAATGGCCCTTTAATTGAAACGATATATTCTTGAACAGCTTCTAAAGTTTCAGCTGGAAACCAGTCACCCTCATAAAGTTCCGCTGCCTTCTCACCACAGAATACTTCCATCCAAGAGATCTTTTTCTCGCCGCCGTAGGCTTTCTCTACAGCTGCATCAATGACTTTCACCATAACGGGGGTAATATCAACACCAATGCCGTCGCCTTCGATAAATGGAATGACTGGATTATTTGGAACATTTATTGAGAAGTCAGAATTAACAGTGATTTTATCACCGCTTTGTGGAACTTTAATGTGCTGGTATCCCATGCTTATCTCCGTGGATAATGATCAATTTAGTAGTGCGGAAAGGTAGTTTTGTAAAAAATTTACCTAATCACGATATATTAACATACGACATGCAATATTTTGTAGCAGATTTTGCCCTATAATAGTTATTTTCGGAGACCACTGTGCCAAAACTGATCATTTTTAACAAACCGTTTCAGGTGATGAGTCAATTTACCGATCAGGGCCAACGAAAGACCCTTGCTGACTTTATTGAAATCCCGTCTTTTTACCCTGCAGGACGCTTAGACTATGACTCTGAAGGTCTCATGTTACTCACTGATAATGGTCGGTTACAAGCGGAGATCAGTCATCCAAAAAACAAGTTAAAGAAGACTTACTGGGTACAAGTGGAGGGTGCTGTGACTGCTGAACACTGTGCTGCTCTCATGGCGGGCGTAGAGCTCAACGATGGGCCGGCGCGTGCAGACTCTTGTAAAATTTTGCCAGAACCGTCTTTGTGGTCGCGTAATCCGCCAATCAGGGTGCGTAAAACGGTTCCCGATAGCTGGATTGAGCTAGTCATTAGCGAGGGCCGTAATCGACAGGTGCGCCGAATGACCGCAGCGGTCAAGCTACCTACCTTGAGATTGGTGCGTATAGCTATCGGTCAATGGTCTCTCGGGGATCTGCAGCCTGGCAAATACCGTACTATGGGCTCAATATAAAAGGGATTAATTATGCCAGACACTATCCACCTCACCGTCGCCACTGTGGTTGAGCGTAATGGAAATTTTTTGATGGTCCGCGAGACACAGGATGGCGTTCAGGTAATTAACCAACCTGCCGGGCATGTTGAGCCGGGTGAAGATGTATTAGCTGCGGCACTGCGAGAAACTTTTGAGGAAACTGGCTGGGAGGTAAAAATTACCGGTTTTTTAGGGTTTTCTAATNCTAAGTCTGTCACTTCTGGCATTACTTATTACCGTCTGGTGTTTGTAGCTGAGCCTCTGCAATTTCAAGAGGACGCAGAAATAGACAGCGATATTGACAGCGCTGAATGGATGACACTTGAGCAAATAAAAGATCCGATCAATAAGCCTCGCAGTGAAATGGTCTATCAGGCTGTTGATGACTTCNTGTCGGGACATATTTTCCCTTTGGAAATCTTTCATAACGGCTTATAGTAATANCCCAAATAATCGTGCTAAGAGTTGCCTGTCACTATCATGAATAAACCCGCAAAAGTAATTGTTGGCATGTCTGGGGGCGTTGATTCCTCGGTGGCTGCGCTGTTGCTGATCGAGCAGGGTTATGAGGTAGAAGGTCTGTTCATGAAAAATTGGGATGAAGACGATGGCTCTGAGTATTGCACCGCTATTGCCGATCTAGCCGATGCGCAGCAAGTGTGTGACAAACTAGAGATCCCCTTGCACACCGCCAATTTTGCGGCGGACTACTGGGATANTGTGTTTGAGCACTTTTTAGAAGAATACCGTGCCGGGCGCACGCCTAATCCTGACATTTTATGTAACCGCGAAATCAAGTTTAAGGTGTTTCTTGATTACGCTCAGATTATGGGCGCTGATTACATTGCCACTGGCCACTACACCCGAGTAGATAACACTACCGCGACCGCCCGATTGCTCAAGGGCCTAGACAATAATAAAGATCAAAGCTATTTCTTACATGCAGTGGAAGGAAAGGCATTTGCCAAATCACTATTCCCGTTGGGTGAATTAGAAAAACCTGAGGTGCGAGCCATTGCAGATAAACATGGTTTTGTGACCTCCGACAAAAAGGATAGTACTGGCATTTGCTTTATTGGTGAGCGCCGCTTCAAGGACTTTTTAGAGCAGTACATTCCGGCACAACCTGGCCCTATGGAAACACCCGATGGTGTAATCATGGGGCAGCATCACGGTCTCATGTTCTACACCATAGGACAGCGGCAAGGTTTAGGCATAGGCGGGGTTAAAGATTCAGGCGATGCGCCGTGGTTCACACTTGGAAAAAACTTAGAGCGCAATGTACTCATCGTTGGCCAAGGTTCAAACCATCCTATGCTATTTACTAATCAGTTAGCGGCATCGGGTATAAATTGGATTAACGGTCAACCGCCCGCATCTGAGCCGCTCCAATGCATGGCGAAAACACGCTATCGGCAGCCTGATCAGGCCTGTACCGTGCATGTGAGTGATGATGGAACCAGTGCTGTTGTATTTGACCAACCGCAACGTGCGATAACGCCAGGCCAGTCAGTGGTTTTTTACGTCAATGATTGTTGCCTCGGCGGCGGTGTGATCGAGCGTACATGGAATACACCTGCGTGATCTTCAGGCGCCCTACTGCTGATCAAGCCCTTGCTTTAGCTGGAGTGTTTCAAGCTGCAGAGCTAGTGGCCAAGCTGGCCACCGAAGGTGGTATTGCCGAGGCTCAGCTGTCAGCGGCGATGGTAGCGCTATTAAATCAAAACCCTGAAACCGTCCACAGCCTCTATGGATCAGCGAAAAACATAGAGCTCGGTATTAACTCTATGCGAGAGATGATTAACGATCGCAGTCAGGGCTCTACAGATGTCATGCGCTATGTCATCGGTATTATGTATCTTGCACGTCGACTAACCGCGGACACGATAAGAATCGATCAAGTTGGCAAGGGCATTACGAATGCCCAGCGTCAGGCAGCGCATTTTTCTGCAACCCATGAAAACGTTATTGCCAATGTCGCAGGCTTGTATACTGACACAGTGAGCACCATNAACGGCCGTATTCAGGTCACCGGCAATCCTCTCTATTTACAGCAACCCGCTATTGCCCAGCGTGTACGTTGCCTTCTATTCTCTGGTATTCGCAGTGCGTTTCTATGGCATCAAGTAGGGGGCAAACGTAGCCATTTATTATGGCAGCGCAATCGTCTTCTCTCAGTATTACCAATCTAAAGACCAATTAAGCAAAATGACAATTAGCTCAATTGATGCCTGAAATGGCGTCATATTTCCGATATAATAAGGCGCAATTAATTTCACTTAATTAGGAATCATAATGGCAAAGGTTTCACTATCCCCTCTCACCGCAGTCTCCCCTATTGACGGCCGTTATGGCGGTAAAACCGATATGCTGAGAACGGTATTTAGTGAGTTTGGGTTAATCCGGTACCGCGTTATGGTCGAGGTTCGCTGGTTACAGCAATTATCTGCNCATGCGGCTATTACTGAGGTACCANNCTTTTCAGACGGCGCAAACGCTGTACTCAACGGGTTAATCGATAATTTCACGCTAGAGCATGCTGAACGTGTTAAAGAAATAGAACGCACAACTAACCATGATGTGAAAGCGGTTGAATACTTAATTAAAGAAGTTATTGTCGATAATGCTGAACTACAGGCAGTGAGTGAGTTTGTACACTTTGCCTGTACCTCTGAAGATATTAATAATCTGTCACATGCCTTGATGCTCAAAGAAGGCAGAGACCAAATTGTTCTACCAACCCTCGTTGATATTCAGTCGCAGCTGGTCAGTATGGGTAAAGAGTTTGCCAATGTGGCTATGTTGGCTAGGACTCATGGCCAAACCGCCTCGCCAACCACTGTCGGCAAGGAAATGGCTAACGTCGCTTACCGTTTACAGCGACAGATTGACCTGATTAAGAGTGTTCCTTTACTGGGCAAGATAAATGGCGCTGTGGGTAATTACAATGCACACCTCTCGGCCTACCCNGAAATGGACTGGCCTGGATTTGCTGAACACTTTATTGAAGNCCTAGGATTAGAGTTCAACCCCTATACTACCCAGATTGAGCCGCACGACTATATGGCTGAGCTATTTGATGGGATGGCTCGCGCGAATACTATTTTGATCGACTACGCACGTGACATATGGGGTTATATATCACTGGGCTACTTCAAACAAAAAACCATTGCCGGTGAGGTCGGGTCATCGACCATGCCGCATAAGGTGAACCCGATTGATTTTGAGAATGCTGAGGGCAATATGGGTATTGCCAATGCGCTGTATGGGCATTTGGCGGCGAAATTACCTGTCTCACGCTGGCAGCGAGACCTTACTGACTCTACCGTACTGCGAAATATGGGCGTTGGGTTGGGGTACTCAATGATTGCATTTTCCTCTCTGAGCAAGGGTATGAGCAAGCTACAGTTAAACCGTGAACGTTTGGGTGAAGACCTTAATTCAAGCTGGGAAGTACTGGCTGAACCTATACAAACGGTCATGCGCCGCTATGCTATCGAAGAGCCCTATGAAAAACTCAAGGCGCTAACTCGCGGTAATGTAATGGATCAGGCGACTATACACGCGTTTATTGACACACTAGAGATCCCAGAGCAAGCCAAAGCCGAGCTTAAAGCGATGACTCCAGCGAGCTATATTGGCAATGCTGTGCAACAAGCAAAGGATATCTAGGCCCTGTGAGTGCGGACAACCACCCTATTCTCGGTGAAATTACCGCCGATGAGTTTTTAGCGGAATACTGGCAGAAGAAACCTCTATTAATTCGCAATGCGATTCCTAATTTTATAGCGCCCATCGAGGGCGATGATTTAGCGGGTCTTTCTCTTGAGGAGGAGGTTGAGTCGCGCCTAGTGATTGGTGATGACTGGCAACTTGAACATGGACCCTTTGAGGAATCTCGTTTTGAGACTCTACCCGATCGTAACTGGACTCTATTGGTTCAAGGTGTTGACCTGTGGGTACCAGAGGTAGCTCATCTGTTGAAGTCCTTTGATTTTTTACCGGCCTGGCGTGTGGATGATATTATGGTCAGCTATGCCGAAGACGGTGGCAATGTTGGCCCGCACTTTGATTACTACGATGTATTTCTATTGCAGGGTAGCGGTCAACGGCGTTGGCAGATAGGTCAACTCTGTTCTGCTGATGATCTGCATACTGACAATACACGGCTAAAGGTGTTGAAAGAATTTACTGCGTTGGAAGACTGGGTGTTAAATCCCGGGGATATGCTTTATTTACCGCCCAAAGTTGCTCATCACGGTGTTGCCATTGGAGAGTGCACAACCTTTTCGGTAGGCTTTAGAGCGCCCGCAGCCACTGAAATGCTCGATGACTTGGCCACTGAGCTATTAAGTCGCGACTTGATTCCCAATCATCTGACCGATCCCCCACTCACTGCCGATATGGCCGAACAGCCTATTTCCACCCCTTATATTCAGCGCGTCAAGGCGCTGCTGCAAGAGACTCTGGATGATGAACAAATGCTCGGGGAATGGTTTGCCCAGTTTATGAGCGCGCCAAAGTACCCACCACTGGTCGACATTACTGAAGAAGTAAGAACAGCCACACTGGAGAACCGCGCCGTTGATGGCGAGGAGTCCACGTATAGCCACTATGTAAATGGGCAAAAGCAGGACTGAGCAAGAGGGATATAGGTATTGATTAGTATTAAGCGAGCCAGTTGGATAGAGGATGAAATCGCGATCAAGTCAGTCCGTATTTCGGTGTTTGTCGAAGAACAACAGATACCTTTTGAAGTTGACTTCGACACACAGGATGCAACCGCAAAGCATTGGCTGGCTGTTGATGCAAATAACCAGCCAGTTGGCACAGCGCGAATGCTTTCAGACGGTCATTTTGGCCGCATGGCAGTATTAAAAAATTACCGTAATCATGGTATTGGCCGTTTAATCATGGCCGCGGCCTCTGACTATGCCGCCGTTTCGGGAATGCGTGACGTCTATTTGTACGCTCAACTCACCGCCATGCCCTTTTATCAAAGCCTTGGTTTTACGCCGTATGGTAAAGTTTTTTTAGAGGCTGGATTGGAGCATATTGCCATGCTTAAGCAGTTGTCAGTCTAACGGCTGGTTTGAGGCCAGAATTCCATTGTTGTCAGCGTAAATATAGTCGCCATTACTAATGGTGACACCGGCAAACGTAACTGCGATGCCCTGCTCGCCAATACCTTTCTTATCAGTCTTCATTGGATGAGAACCAAGCGCTTGAATGCCAATGTCTATGGCAATTATTTCATCAACATCACGAATGCATCCGTAGATTACTATCCCTGCCCAACCACTCACCGATGCCTGTCTTGCCAACATGTCGCCAAGACAGGCTCGACGCATGCTCCCACCAGCGTCAACCACCATTACTCGACCTCCACCAGGCGTACCAACCAACTCTTTGACAGTACTGTTGTCTTCAAAGCATTTCACTGTCAATGCTGGGCCGCTAAAGCACTTGCGACCACCAAAGTTGGTAAAAATGGGGTCTAATACTCTGACTAAATTGGGATAATCATCACATAAGTCTGGGGTAGATTTGGTTACCATAATGCGCCCTAAGCCTTTACTTGCTGTCGGTANGCATGTAACAGGGGCTCAGTGTACCCACTGGGTTGCTCTAGCCCCTTAAAAACAAGGTCTGAGGCGGCTTGAAAAGCGNCACTCTGGTCGAAGTCAGGACCCATAGGTACGTAATCAGTATCGCCAGCGTTTTGCCCGTCAACCACCGCCGCCATTCGTCTTAGTGTCTCATTGACCTGTTCTGTTGTACACATGCCGTGATGAAGCCAGTTAGTGATGTGTTGGCTTGAAATTCTGAGTGTGGCGCGATCCTCCATCAGCCCGACGTTGTTAATATCCGGTACCTTTGAGCACCCTACACCCTGCTCTACCCAGCGAACAACATAGCCGAGCATACCCTGAGCATTATTATCAAGCTCCAACTGTATTTGCTCTGAGGTTAACCGTTGGTCGCCTAGTAATGGGATAGTTAAGATATCATCAACATTCGCGTGGGTTCGAGTCAATAACTGGTCTTGCAAATTGGCGACATTGACCTGATGATAATGTATGGCGTGTAGCGTAGCGGCTGTAGGTGATGGTACCCAGGCACAGTTTGCACCTGCTTTGGGGTGGCCAATCTTGATTCTCATCATGTCGGCCATATTATCTGGGATAGCCCACATGCCTTTGCCGATTTGGGCCTTTCCCTTAAGCCCACAAGCAAGACCAACATCAACATTTTGATCTTCATAAGCGGCAATCCAAGGCATGGTCTTGAGATCACCCTTAAGCGCAAAGGCTCCAGCCAACATGCTGGTATGGATCTCATCACCAGTTCGGTCCAGAAAACCGGTGTTGATAAACACAACACGCCCTTTCGCAGCCCGAATACATTCTTTTAAATTGACGGAGGTACGGCGCTCTTCATCCATGATGCCCACCTTGATCGTGTGGCGATTAAGGCCAAAAGCATCCTCAATGGCATCGAACAGGTCGTTGGTGAAGGCAACTTCTGCAGGACCATGCATTTTAGGCTTGACGATGTAAATACTGCCGCTGGTAGAATTGGCTAGTCCACCCTGTCGATTAAGATCATGGAGAGAAATAAGGCTAGTAATGACACCATCCATAATGCCCTCTGGGATTTCGCTACCATCAGCGCATAATATGGCTGGATTAGTCATTAGATGGCCCACATTACGGATAAACATCAAACTGCGCCCTTTGAGTACCAGTGGCGACCCATCGGCCCCCAAATAGTGCCGGTCATCACTCATTTTGCGCACAAAGCTATTGCTGCCACGCGTGATCGTCTCTTGCAGATCCCCCTTAATAAGACCAAGCCAATTAGCGTAGGCAAGCGCTTTATCTTCTGCGTCAACCGCGGCTACTGAGTCTTCGCAGTCCATAATGGTTGTCAGTGCTGACTCAAGCACAATATCTTTCACGTGCGCTCTGTCGCTCGACCCAATATTATCTCTAGGATCGACTTGAATTTCTACATGTAAGCTGTTGTTTTTAATTAGTATAGAGGTAGGATTTTCGGTGTCACCTACATAACCCATGAGTTGATTACTGTTTGCAAGCGCCACCGAACTGCCGTCGCTAAGCTGTACCTGCAGTTGCTGATCTACCACCCTGTAAGCAGCGGACTGATGGTGAGAGGCTGCAGCTAAGGGCGCTACGCTGTCTAAAAAATCACGACCGTAGTCGATAACCTTCTGTCCACGAACTGGGTTATAAGCCCCAGATTTATCTGCACCATCCGCCTCAGAGATAACATCGTTTCCATAAAGCGCATCATACAAGCTGCCCCAACGTGCATTGGCGGCATTGAGCGCAAATCGCGCATTCATAATAGGAACGACGAGCTGCGGCCCTGCTTGAACGGTAATTTCTGTGTCGACATTCTCTGGCGTTACCGCAAAATCGTCCCCTTGAGATACTAAATAACCGATATCTTGCAGGAATGCCTTGTACTCGGAGAACGTGAAGCCAGGACTGTTGTTTTTGTGCCAGGCATCGATTTGGGCCTGTAAATCGTCACGGACCCCCAGNAGATNACGATTNATCGGCGCAAAACGCTCGATAATAGCAGCAAATTTAGGCCAGAAAGCCTCTGCTGCTAGACCTGTTCCTGGAAGAATAGACTGATTGACCAGCTCATGAATTGATTTGGCGACCGCAAGGCCGGATTGTTGGACTCTTTCACTCATGGGCTAACTCCACCTCGTTGCTGACCGTCTTAGTGTATTAATTTGGTGCGGATATTCCAAATCTGCCCCTCATATCTTGGCTATTCAGCAAGCCGATAATAGCGTTTTAAGACCACCCTTCAACCGAGTACCTCTTCGGACACAGTTTTAATTAGCTGCCTCATCCAGCGATGACCTGGATCATGCTGTAGCAAGGGACTCCATACCATTTTTAGCCTCATCCTAGGAATCTCAAACGGCGGGTCTAGAATCACCACGTTGGGATTGCTTTNCAGCTGCCTCGCCGCCATGGAGGGTAATGTGACGATCAGATTTTTTTGCTCTCCAAGTAGCAAGGCTGCTTGATAATGTCGTGTGAACAGCGCGATATTACGTTTTGCACCGATTTTATCCAGAGCATCATCTACCCATCCCAGGCGTTGAACATCGTCTGAACTCATTCCTACACCCACACCCATGCCAGTCTTGCTGACCCAAACATGCTTGGCTGATAAGTATGCATCGAGATTCCAGTTTTTTGAGATCGGATTGGACGCGCTAACCACGCAAGAAAAGCTATCATCCCAGAGATGTACTTGATGAAATGACTGAGGCAAACTATCGAAGCGATTGATGACAAGGTCTACCTTGCCTCTTTCTACATCGTGAAAGCTCACATCACTTGGTGTCATGATATCCAAGCGAACGTTAGGTGCCTCTTTTAAAAGCCGCCTGAGTAATACCGGCAGTAATGTCGCTTCGGTGTAATCACTTGCCATAATTCGGAAAATCCGATTAGACCCAGAGGGTTTGAAGTCAGTTTTGGGTAGTACCGCTTGCTCAGCGGCCGCCAGTACAGTTCTTACTAGTGGCTGTAACTCCAGCGCCCTATCTGTCGGAGTCATGCCATCACTGGTGCGGACTAAAATAGGGTCAGCGAATAAATCACGGAGACGTCTCAGGCTGTTGGACATTGCCGGCTGACTGATACCTAGTTCCTCGGCTGCCCTTGTTACATTNCACTCTCGCAGTAAAACATCTAGGTAAACGAGAAGGTTTAAATCGACCTTTGACATATTCATCAGAAAAATACCCAAGATTAAAATGATAATGTAGATTAATGTCGGCATGATACCTAAAATAATGGGATAGTCCAATCTGCTAATCAAAACAAAGAGGAATCTCATGTCAAACTTCACTCAAGAATCGGCACAATTAGCCGATGTTATTGGTGCTCGCGGTAGCAATTGGGGCGCTATAAGCGCTGATTCAGCAGCCCGGATGCGCGCCCAAAATCGATTTAAAACCGGGTTAGAGATTGCAAAATACACAGCCGGTNTAATGCGTGAAGACATGGCTGNGTATGATGCTGACCCCACTTCCTATACCCAGTCTCTCGGATGCTGGCATGGATTCATCGGGCAGCAGAAAATGATCGCCATCAAGAAGCATTTCGGTACTACCAAGAAAAAGTACCTTTATCTGTCCGGATGGATGGTCGCAGCTTTACGGTCTGACTTTGGCCCGCTTCCTGACCAGTCTATGCATGAGAAAACCTCGGTAGCAGCCCTTATCGCTGAGCTCTACACGTTTCTACGTCAGGCTGATGCCCGTGAGCTCGGTGGCTTATTCCGCCAACTAGACGACTCTAATGGCGATGCCAAAGCTGCTATCCAGGCGCAGATAGACAATTTCGAAACGCATGTAGTGCCCATTATTGCTGACATAGATGCAGGGTTCGGTAATGCGGAAGCGACCTACTTGATGGCCAAGCAAATGATTGAAGCTGGCGCCTGCTGTATTCAAATTGAAAACCAAGTTTCTGATGAAAAGCAATGTGGTCATCAAGATGGGAAGGTAACTGTTCCCCACTCTGATTTTTTGGCCAAGATTAACGCTGTACGTTATGCCTTTTTGGAGCTGGGTGTGGATGATGGCGTTATCGTCGCCCGGACTGACTCATTAGGTGCTGGCCTGACTAAACAGATTGCTGTGACTGATCAGCCAGGCGATTTAGGTGACCAGTACAACGCCTTTTTAGATGTGGAAGAGATCTCGCCTGATGACATGAATAACGGTGATGTCGTGATCAATCAAAACGGCAAATTGGTGCGNCCTAAGCGTCTGCCCAGTAACCTCTTCCAATTTAAGCAGGGTACGGGTGAAGCTCGCTGCGTACTAGACTGCATCACCAGCCTACAAAATGGGGCTGATATGATTTGGATTGAAACCGAGAAGCCCCATGTTGGGCAGATCGGTGCCATGGTCGACGAAATTCGGAAGGTAGTTCCCAACGCTAAGCTCGTATACAACAACAGCCCTTCCTTCAACTGGACACTCAACTTCCGTCAGCAGATTTTTGATGCCTGGGCAGAAGCAGGACAGGATGTTACTGCGTACGATCGTGCCGATTTAATGAACGTCAGTTATGACGAGTCTGATCTGGCCTTAGACGCTGATGAGAAAATCCGCACATTCCAAGCCGACGCTGCGGTTGGTGCTGGTATTTTCCACCACCTGATTACGCTACCGACGTACCANACGGCAGCCCTTTCGACGGATAACCTAGCAAAAGAGTACTTTGGCGACCAAGGAATGCTCGGATATGTTGCCGGCGTTCAGCGCAAAGAGATCCGTCAAGGTATCGCCTGTGTAAAGCATCAGAATATGGCGGGTTCTGATATGGGTGATGATCATAAAGAATACTTTGCTGGCGATGCTGCATTGAAGGCGTCGGGTGAAGACAACACCATGAATCAGTTCTAACGGTCAGTGCGTTGAGGTTCTAGAAAAGGGGTAGAGTTTAATCTACCCCTTTTTTTGTCCGTAACATATGGCACTCATAGGCATTAGTCCTTTGTAACTTCAAAATAGATACCCTGCCATTATTTAAAATGAGATTTGGGCAACGTAAACTGGACACTTCACGTGAAGGTTCCTCTTGAGAAGCTCCCTAGATACCCTTGCCGCGCCTCTTTAAACAGCACTGACAAAACTAATACAGGGTGTCGCCCTTCGCCGCTTTTGCTCTAAGGGCTTCTGTTGGCTCATAAAGAGGACTTACCCGCCCATATTTATCACCCATTGCGCAAACTTCAGATAATCCTAATTCATCCATCCAGCGGCAGATTCCTCCTCTAAATGCTGGGAAGCCGATACCATAAATCAGCGCCATATCAGCCTCTGTTGGTGAGGCAACCACCCCCTCTTCGAGGCATCGCACCATCTCCATACCCATGGCACCCATAATGCGAGAGACAATCTCTTGCTCATCAAACTGTGTAGCCTTGCCATACAGAGTATCAAATGTCTCGATCACTGCAGTGTCCGCTGTTTTAGACGGCCTGCCCTGTTCATTTTTAGAATATCTGTAATAACCCAGACCATTTTTTTGTCCCAGACGTGCTCCATCGAACAGTACCTGTGATGACCTTGAGGGTTGTATTTCAATAAATCTTTCTGGCAACCCTTCCAGTAAAACAGAGTAACAATGAACGATTGTATCTAAGCCAATAACATCACTGAGGTAAGCAGGGCCCATGGGTAAGCCCCACTTTTCCATCACCTGATCGATCTGCTCAAAATCTGCACCCTCAGCAATGAGCATCTCCATACCCAATAAAGCGGCAAACAGGACACGATTAACCAAAAATCCAGGGCAATCATTTACTACGATGGGCTTTTTACCCAACTTTAATGCGTAAGCGCAGACTGTCGCAATCGTCTGATCAGAGCTTTTCTCACCACGGATAATCTCGACTAAAGGCATGGCGTGAACTGGGTTGAAGAAATGCATACCACAGAAATTCTCTGGCCGTTGCAGTGAGTCAGCAAGCCGATTGATCGAGATAGTAGATGTATTTGAGGTAACCACGCTGTCGGGGTTCGATAGCTGAGCTTCAACCGAAGCCAAAACCTGCGCTTTAACCGACTCTATTTCCACCACCGCTTCAACCACCATGTTGCAGTCAGTAATCAAGTCGTCTTCAAGCGAGGGTTGTATTAGCGAAAGAATACTCTCTGCTTTTGCCTCTGTTAACTTGCCTCGTTTGACACCACGATTGAGTAATTTTAAGGCCTCACTAGACCCTAAATCTAGCGCTGGCTGATTAATGTCCTTCATGACGATTGGAAGACCTTTCAAGGCATTCTGATAGGCAATACCACCACCCATGATGCCTGCGCCAATAACCGCTGCCTTGGCGACAGCTTGGCTTATCCCAGCAAAAGGAGCGTTGCGCACCTTAGCTTGCTTAACCACGTATTGTTCCCCGAGAAATAAGCCAGTCAGAGCACGCGCCTGAGGCGTTTGGGTTAGCTCAAAGAATGCATGATTCTCCAGCGAAATCGCCTCATCTCGGCTCATTTGACAGGCACTAACCATCAGCTCAGCCACCTTGAAAGCGGCAGGATAATTGTCACCTTGCCTACTACGAATCGCGTTACACGCATCTTCCGCGGACACAGCGGCTTCATCTATACTGATGGCTACAGGACCCTGCTTCACCTTGCGAAGGGCAAGAAAGTCTTCACTGCCATTGGCTAAATCAGCCAGCATAGTCAACGCGCTGTCGCGTAAATTCTCTGGCTCTGAAATGAGATCAACCGACCCTGCTTTTAACGCCTTTAGCGCATTCTGCGGAGCACCTGACATTATCCAATGCAGTGCTAAATTAAAACCAGCCAATCGAGGCAACCGCACTGTACCCCCCCAACCAGGCATAATACCCAGCCCTGTCTCAGGCAAACCAATTGATGCCTCCGACGAAATTACACGCTTGTCACAGGTTAGACAAATCTCTAAACCTCCGCCCAGAGCAAAACCATTGATGGCAGCTACCGAGGGATAAGGTAAATCTTCTATATCAGAAAAGATCCGGTTAACGACCGCTGCCTGAGCCACAAACTCTTCACGAGTCGCATTGAACATTACTGAAAATTCGGTTATGTCAGCTCCAACTACAAATACCGATTTGGAACTTGTTAATAAAAGCCCGCGGACTGACTCTGCTTTTTTCAGTATACTCATGGCCGCGCGCAATTCATCTAAGGTCTGGCTATCAAATTTGTTAACCGAGCCGTTCTTACTATTAAAATTGATCTCTAAAAAGTCGCCTTCTAATCGCGCGAGGTTAAGTGTTTCGCCCTGATACATAGTTTAACTGCCTTTGATAGTCTGCCGTTTTATTGAATATTACTGTTTAGCGTTTATTCTAACTTTGTTCTAACAAGAGTCTATCTTTTTGGACCTTTGATCATCATATTTGACAAATTACTGAACCATTTGACTATTGCGCAGTCATAACTTTACTCGGTTCACTCACCAACTGTATTTTGCTTCCATCATAGATCTCTTGGTGAGTGTGCTGGGACCAAACTGTCCGCCCCAAACACGTAATTTTCCATAGTGATTTATCGCTAAATCACTTTACATACACTGTCTATGATCAAACTTCTATGATTTACTAACTGGGTAACTCTCATATTGCCTTGGGTAGAACTAATTAATGAATATGCGAAATAAAATGCAGGCTGAACGATCGGCTAAAGAGATCTTTGAGCAAGCAACAAAATATGCCTTTGATTACTCCGATAATGTCGAGAGCCGGAGTGTATTCCCGTCCGAAAAAGCCATTGAAGATCTAAGATTATTTGATGAAGATATGCCTAAGATCAACGGTGATGCTAGCCAGATACTCGACCAATTGCATACCTTTGGTTCACCCGCATCAGTTGCCCAAACCGGTGGTCGTTATTTTGGCTTTGTGACCGGAGGTGCACTTCCGGTGGCATTGGCGACAAAATGGTTAACCGATTTTTGGGACCAAAATAGTGGGCTATATCTAATGTCTCCCATATCCTCAATGCTAGAGCGTGTTACTGAACGCTGGCTACGGGGTCTGTTTGGCTTGCCTGATCATGTTGGCGCCAGTTTCTTAAGCGGAACGTCTATGGCCATCTTTTGTGGTTTGGCAGCTGCTCGGCATCGCATCTATAGCAATCATGGTTGGGATTTCAACAGACAGGGGCATCGAGGAGCGCCACCAATACGTATCGTGGCGGGTAGTACTTCTCATGGAGCAGTTATAAAAGCGGTAGCCTTAATTGGCTTCGGATTAGACCATATTGAATGGGTGCCCAGTGACAAACAAGGGCGACTGATAACGGATGAATTACCCGCACTAGATAACAGCACCATCGTGCTGTTACAAGCTGGTAATGTTAATACCGGTAGCTTTGACCCCATTGAACAAGTGTGTCAGTTAGCGAATGAGGCTGGCGCTTGGGTCCACATAGATGGCGCCTTTGGCTTGTGGGCTGGTGCAACATCGGAATTAAAGCATCTCACTAGTGGTATGGAAAAAGCGCAGTCTTGGTCTGTTGACGGTCATAAGACGCTCAATACACCCTATGATAATGGAATTTTGCTCTGCGCAGATCAAGAAGCATTGGTTGCTGCGCTTCAAGCCAGCGGGAGTTACTTGTCGTACTCAGAACATCGAGATGGCATGCTGTACACACCTGAAATGTCTCGTCGTGCTCGCGTCATTGAGCTTTGGGCAACTCTTAAATACTTAGGCACGCAAGGTGTTGATGAGTTGGTTTTTGGTCTGCATCAACGGGCTATGCAGTTTGCCGATGAACTAACAGACCAAGGGTTTTTGGTTATCAATGATGTTGTCTTTAATCAGGTACTTGTGGGCTTTAATCGAGATGATCGTTATACATTGGACATCGTTGAGCACATTCAAACGTCTGGGGAGTGTTGGGTGGGAACATCGATATGGGATGACGCCAAGGTTATTCGCATAAGCGTTTGCTCCTGGGCAACCACTGAGGAAGATGTCAGTCGGTCTGTTCGCGCGTTTGTAGCAGCTCGTACTGCGATTGGCAATTAGACTTACAAAGGCTTTTGAAGAAGTATGACATCATCTCCGATGAACGCCACTTTAGCGCTCCAGTGCTGGGCGATATATTGAAAGGTTTTCGGTGAAAAAAAACTGATGTGCGTAGGGTCATTCTTATAGTGCCAGCCAGCGAATGCCGCTTCATCGATCACTAACTTTGTCATAATGCCCAACCAACCTCCGGGCCGCAAAAGCCGCCATAATTGGTCCAGCTCGAGCCCCGGTGCGCTAAGGTGTTCTAATACCTCAGTCGCGGTAATGAAATCATAGGTTTGTTTTAGGGCATTGGGGTCAGCTGCATAGAAAGGATCATAAATAGCCATATTATGCCCATTCTCAGACAGCATCAGTGACAACGTTGGTCCCGGACCACTGCCAAAATCTAGTCCCTCACTGTTCGGAGTTAAGCGCTCTAACAGAGGTGTTAATAGCCGACTTAGAAATAATCTATAACCATTATCCTCAGGACTATTTTGGTGCTGATCATAGACCATTTTTTCATCTGCCTCTGCCAGATGAAATCGCGCAGGTACAAAAACAAGCTGGCATTTATTGCAGTATTGATAATCACGGGCAGCATCTCTATGGTAGTCAACCACATCGTTGGAATAGCATAGAGGGCAGATCAATGCAGGATTGTTTTTAAGTAGATTATGCAATGATCTTACTCCTGATTACCAACCTGCACTCTAGCAAGTAACTGATAGTATCACCTGCGTAATTTGAACCCTTTATCCCTAATCTAGACAATCGTATTACTGAGTCTTGAATGGTGCAGTAACTGACCTATCGATACTACAGATATTATTCTAAGAAGTGGTCATTTCAGATTGACGGTAACACGGATGGTCAGTATCATGCGCGCTCGAAAGAAAGACCGCTTGGAAAGACTTTCGGGGATTAGCGCAGTCTGGTAGCGCGCCTGCTTTGGGAGCAGGATGTCGGGGGTTCG
>JGI24540J26637_10000089_pt1 | contig 30609 bp, 49 predicted proteins | sample NorSeaMetagenome_FD_26637 | JGI IMG/M metagenome (IMG submission 26637)
AATTATTTAGGAACGGCGCTTTATGACGCCATACAAGAAAAGATAATTGCCGGGAATTTAACCGGCGACTATAAACTTTTAGTTGATGACTATTTAAAGGATATGCTGATACACTATGCAATGGTGGATTACCTTCCGTTTAGTTCGTATCAAATACAGAATTCAGGAGTATTTAAACACCGGTCCGAAAACTCTGATACCGCGACACCTCAGGAGGTTGACTCCTTGGTTGATAGGCACAGGCAGTTTGCCCAATTTTACACTAGACGCTTTCTAGATTATATGTGCTATAATAACAATTTATTTCCTGAGTATAATAATAACGATTCAGACGGAATGTGGCCGGATTATACGGCAGACTTTACCGGTTGGGTTTTATAAATGATATGCCTGATATAAATGGAAGATAAAAAGAAAAAAAGAAATTCAGTACCAAAAAAAGGCAATGTAAAATTGCTTAAACAATTCTTGATAAAAGATAATAAAGATATAGATACGTTATGGGAAAGACCACTTGGAAGAAAGCGCTAATTAATTCGGCCCATACTTTTATGGACTACGTTGTGGGTTGGAGAGGTTGGAAATTTACCGCCGGAAACCCGACCACAAAAGCGTCCGGGGGGAGTTGGGTAGTGCCGCAAAAAATTACAGAGGTACCGCAACAATCTTTAAGGACTATAAGTGGAGATTTTAGTAGTATTGATATGTTTTATAACCTACCAATTGAAAGCGGATTTAATGGGACAGAGTTTAGATATAGGTATCCGGCAAATAATGGATTATATAGGGCCCTAGAGCAATATCAGGGCGGAGGGGCTGACACCTATCCTTGCGTAAAGGTTGACTATAAAAACAATGTTTCTCAAGACTGGAATAAAAGCGTGGCCGGACTTTCAATTAAAGGGCCTGTTACTAATACGTGTTCTTACGGAACCCAACTTGGCGCCACCGCCACTCAGGGCACTGTATGGAGGCTTTTAAACCGGAGCCTAGATAGTAATATAAACGTTCAAGAGATTTGTACTCAAGGCGTTGGGGCACAAAATCAAAACTATGGGAGTACTGATGTAAATATTTCGGGACTGTTTCCTAAAAGTCCATTTGCGGCTAATGTAAATAATACGCAGAACCTTTGGAAAATACCATATTTAGGGTTTATGTATGGCCGTATTTTAGATACTAAATATCAGCATGTAGCGGGGGAAAAGAAACCAAAAATGACATATAGTTTTTATGTTTGGGTTGGCGCTTTAAAGGAGGAGTGGGCGACAGAGGTCGGCGTATATCCGCCAATTACTTGTTCAGGAAGTTATCCGGACGGCGTAACGGCCGCAAATATTGATACTCTTAATGTTAGTACTTTAGCCATTCGATTAGTAGCAACGAGCATCTCCTCAAATACGCAAAACTGGAACTTAGAAAGCACTAACTCGGAGTCATTTCTTACGGTTGATTTATTAAATAGAACGCACACCTTTTCAGCAAATACGGACCCAACTTTACCGCAGAATTTTTATATAGTTGACAACGTACAATTTGAGGACTGCCCAAATGATTATTTAAGGGTTTCAATATTTTACACAAATAATCCGGACGAGGTAATTTTGGGGAGGTACTGCCGATTTATGTGGTGGGGTGCCCAGTTAGGCACAACCGCTGATTTATGTAGAGAATTATTTAATAAAATTGCCGCATTTAATGTTGGACTAGCAAGACAAATCTGGAAAGAAAAGTACTTAGTAATGTACGGCCAACAATTAGAAGTTGAAACCCAAGGAGTAGGCGCACAGGCAAGGCTAAATGTTGAATATAGGCATAACGACTATGTCCCAAACATCGGAGACGGAAGTACAAATACCAGTTTAAACCAGGTTATGCTTCCAAACCTTGTAATAAATAACGATGAGGGGGCGGCTATAAGGTCAAATAATAGATGCGAAACTATATACTTTAGTCTTTGGATTGATAACCAAGACGCACACGTAAATAAAGAAAACCAAGGTGGATTTGGTTCCGGTAGTCCTTTAAACTTTGCACAAATTAGACAGGCGATTCATACGCCGGCAAGTAGCAGATATCGTTTAAGAAATTTTATTACTTTAGGAAGCGATATTCCTATAAACTCCGGAAATGTTGGCGACCTTACACCCTTTCAGAAGGCCAATACTAGATATGTATTGCACTTACAAGATAGAACCGCCCAGGAGTTTGACGGCTATATAAACGGGCCACAAATTGAGGGTATTAATTTTATATATTTAAACTCCGGAGTAAATAAATTTGCTTTCAGTACCGGGCAGAATAAAGTATATGTAAACGGTATCGCTTACGATACAGATGAGGGAATGTATAACGCAAAATTTATAAATAGTATTGAATTTTTTGGTAAAAGAAATGACTATCTTTTAGAGTATGGAACCTGGGTTGAAAACCAGGCGGAGGACGTATTAATACAACTTACAAAAATATGAAAATAGGAAATATAACGTGGCTAAAGTATGAGTTCCCGACTTACGCGGACTTTCAGGAGGCCGAAGTATCGATTGATGAAGGGGTTAATTATAGTTTACTAGGCGGACAAGTAATAAGCCAATTAGAGGGCGCAACAGGGCCCTATATTATAGACGGTTTATGGCTTGATAATATGGCCGAGCCTGAAATATTTGGCCCGTATAGTATTGAGCCCGATACAGATGATTATTTAATAAATATTAACGGTTGGGTTTGGAACCCTGAAGCAGAATAATGGAAATGCAAGATATAAAATTACTAGGAATGAACGCAACGAGCCTCGCGGTGAGTTTCTCAAATATAGATACGGCCTTAAAAGTTATACTTTTGGTTTTATCAATAGGCTATACCTTACAAAAGTGGTATTTAATGAATAAAAACGATAAAAAATGATGCTTAATAATGGATACGGCCAAGTATATGCGGCCTCTGATTTTGGAGATGGTGTACCTATTCCAGATTTAACAGTTTATGAAGATATGTTTCCGATTAGATACGGGTTTAATGTTGGGCCGGGTGAGAAACTAGGTTGGACCGCAAGCGCAAATAGTAACGGTTTACAATCTAGGAAAGAGGGGTTAGTTTGGAGTTTAAGTTTAAATACCGCAAATCAAATAATGCAATCTCCGGACAATTTAGGAATTGATATTTTAGATAGAATCCCGCAATTAGTTATTTTAAGAGTCGGGCAATTAAATTCTACGGGAACGGGTATTAATGATGACTATAAAGTAAAAATTTTTAACGAAAATAATAGCGTAACAAATATTGATTTTAAAATTGAAGATTTTGCATATCCGGACAAACAAATAAGGCAAATACATATTCCTATCCCAACGCTAAGTGGTACACAAATTAGAAGAATTAAAATACAGGCAAATACAGTTGGCGAGAGTCCAAGAGATTTACTAATTCAACAAATAATTTTAGGATGATAAGAAATTTAAGAAACTTGGCCGACTGGTTAGAGTGCAATAAGGCGATTAGATATACTCGCTTTAATAATTGGCTAGACTCAAAAAAATTAAAGGTTCATAACTGTAAAACTTGTATATGCGAAAAATAAGAAAAATTATAATTCATTGCTCGGCTACAAAAGAGGGGCATGACCTAGACGCAAAAGAAATTAAAAGATGGCACGTTGAAGGCAACGGGTGGTCTGATATTGGATACCACTATGTTATTAAATTAGACGGTACTGTGGAGGAGGGACGCCCTCTAGAGCGCTCCGGGGCCCATACTTTAAACCATAATTTCGATAGCATTGGGATATGCTATATTGGCGGATATGAAAAGAAAAAGAAAAAAGGAAAGTGGGTTAATAAAGATACCCGTACTCCTGAACAAAAGGAGTCTTTACAGGACTTATTGCTTTGCTTAAAAGACGACTATAAAACGGCCGTAATTTATAACCATAATCAATTTAGTTCTAAGAGTTGTCCTAATTTCGATGCTCACGAGGAATATAAGTGGATTTCTAACATCAAATAGTTATGCCAATACCAACGCCCAAATCAGGAGATACACAGTCGCAATTCGTATCTAAATGTTTAAATGACTCTACAATGAAAAGCGAGTATCCAACGGCCCAAAGAATAGCGATTTGTTACGAAACTTGGAACGCAAAAAGAAAATGAAAAAAATAGTTGAATTTTTCGGTAAAAATGTTTTTTCTGCGGTCAGTAATTTAATCGATGATTTATTTACTAGCGATGAGGAACGCCTAGAGGCCAAAAGAAAAATGTTTGAGGTTTTAAAGCAAAAGGAAAACGAACTCCAACAAATGCAAACGGACATTATTATTGCTGAGGCAAAAGGTAATTGGTTGCAAAGGTCTTGGAGGCCTATCCTTATGCTTTCATTTGGAGGCATAGTGGTTTATTGTAAATTTATTGCACCGTTATTTGACCTTAGAATACCGGTATTAGAGGACCAGTTCTGGAATCTTTTACAACTAGGAATTGGCGGCTATGTAGTCGGCAGAACAGGAGAAAAAATGATGTCTACTTGGAAAAGTAAATAAACTGTTCATAACTTTATTTTTTTAATTGAAACCTTTTAGTATATTATATGATATCCTATATATATGATATTCTATTATATGATATTATATAGATATATTTTAATATATCTTTTATATGATATTATATATATATAATGAAATAAGGCCTTTTAAGGGCCTTAAATATAATTAGAGTATATTTACCCTAATAATAATTAAAAGCAAGTTAAATGACTATAACAGACAATCCCACACGTACAAAAGCAAACAAGATAATGCTTTACTCTACATATTCAGATACTAAAAAAATTGATTGCCTTTTAGAATTAGACGCAATTCAATATACAAACCTTGGTTCTGACTCTTTAAGGTCCCAAAGGCTAGAGGTCCGATTAAACTCTAAATATATTTATAGGCTTATCGGAAATATAGATTTTAAATTAGGTAAATTATTGTTAAGGGATGCCAATACAGAAGAAAGGAAAGGCTAAAAAGCCCAAAAGAAAAACGCTAGTTAAAAAACTAGATACGGTATTTTCAATTTACATCAGGAGGAGGAACTCGGTTGATGATATTTCGGAATGTATAACTTGCGGTAAAACGGATCACTGGAAGCGATTACAAAACGGCCACTTTATGAGCCGGAAGCATTTAATAACTAGGTGGGACGAGGATAATTGTCAAGTACAATGTGCGGGTTGCAATGTTTTTAAGTATGGAGAGCAGTATAAATTTTCTGTTTGGCTAGATTCTAATATTGGAGAGGGAACCGCTGATTGGCTATTACAAAAGTCAAGAGGTATTTATAAAATTTCAGATTTTGAATTAATTAATTTAATCGAAATATACACGCAAAAAATTGCAGATATAAATAAATAAATTATCTTAGCAAAGTCAACTTGTCCTTGGCACTTGTTTTTTTATTAAAGGCGTTATTTAATTATAGCGTCTTTTTTTATACACAAAAGTTTATAAATTAAAATAAAATTGTATATTAGCAAAAACAAAAAACAAAATTATGACGGGACAAGCGGATTTATTACGAGTAAAACAGTACAGTATTGAAAGCCTACAAAAGGAATTAGAGCGGGCGCAACAACAAAATGCATTTTTATTAAAACACGTTGAAATTTTAGAGGCCAGAATTGAGGTCGCTAATGCAGACATTCAGGAATTTATCAAACAATAATAATCACTAAATAATTAAACAATGAAAGACAAGGAATTTTTAAATTTTATGTTCACTAAAAGTAGTGACCTAGGATTCGTGCACGCGAAACAATCAGTTAAAGTAACTGAAATGATTGACTGGTTAAAGTCTAAACAGGACTGGGCCGATAAAAATAATAAGGGGTTCATCTCTTGGGACGTTTTAACTACTAAGGCAGACGCTAATAAATTTTACTCAACGTGGAATGACTATTTAAAACCGGGAGACGATAGCGGGGAGGTATCAGCCGGCAACCACATGCCGGATAGAAGCGCAAAGGTAGAGTCTGACCTACCATTTTAACAAACCAATAAAGGGCCGGTATAAACTACTTGCCCTTTTTTTATTATATTACAAAAAAAAACCAAAGGACAAATGGCATTAGTAAATTTTCAGGAGGTGGTTAAAACCCTCCAAGATATTAGAAGCGGAAAGATAAAAGAGGGAGAGGGGCTCGGGGTTCCTGAGATAGATGAGCATATTAGGTTTAAAGAGTCAAATTTTAACGTGGTTTTAGGCCACGCGAATGTTGGAAAGACGACAGTTATTTTATATCTAATGCTTTCATATAGTAAAAAATTAGGTAAAAGGTGGTTGATTTATTCAAGTGAAAACGAAAGCCACTCAATACTTAGAAAACTGGTTGAGTTTTTAGATTTAAGGCCAATAAATAAAGTATCAGAAATGGACTTTAAAAAGCATTTAGATTTTATAAACGACCACTTTAAAATTATAGACAATAAAACACTTTACAGTTATAGAACTTTGTTAGAATTAAGTAAACATATAAAGAACGCTTGGAACTATGACGGCCTTTTGATTGACCCGTATAATAGCCTCGTTAAGGACCCTGAATTAATGAAAACATTAGGCGGTCACGAATACGATTATCAGGCCACAAGCGAAATAAGAATGTTTTGTAAGGACCATAAGGTATCTGTTTGGCTAAATACACACGCTAATACGGCCGCGTTAAGGGTTAAGCACCCAATGGGCCACGAATACGCCGGGCACCCAATACCGCCACTTGCAAGCGACGTTGAGGGCGGTGGTAAATTTGTTAACCGGGCCGATGATTTTTTAGTTATACATAGGTACACGCAACACGTATCAGACTGGACCCAGTCACATATCCATATAAGAAAAGTTAAGGAAGTAGAAACGGGCGGACGGCCTACCGGGATAGACTCTCCGATAAGACTGGATTCAATTCCTAATAATGTAGGCTTTAAAGTAAACGGAAACACTATAATAAAGGAGCCGCTACGGGACCCGACTAAAATACCTTTTTAATGTGATTAGATTAATAGAAAGATTAGCCCTAAAGAATCAAGACTGGATAAATGTTGTTCGGTCTTTTGGTGCGGATAAGGAAACGTCTGAGGACGTTGTACAGGAAATGTATATCAAACTAAATGACTGGGAATTAAAGGGCAATCGGTCTATTTTATATAATCAAAATGAGGTAAATTATTATTTTGTTTTTAAGGTTTTAAGAACCCTATTTGTGGACCATAAAAGAAAATGTAAAAAGTACGTTAATGTTGAAAACGAAAGAATATTTGAGACCTCTAATGATGATGAGCAAGAATTAATATATATTGCTGAGGAAATTAAAGATAAAATTGAGGGCCTACATTGGTACGATAAAAGAATATTTAATATTGTATGCGTTCAGGGGGTTAGTATGTTACAACTTTCGGAGTCGACCGGTATTTCTTATCACTCAATAAAACGAACAATTAAAAAAGTAAAAAAAGCACTAATATGAAACTCGGGGACCTAGTATTCTATTTAACAAAATACACCGGAATCGCTTACATTTGGAAGAAAATAAATCCTAACTGTGGGTGCGACCAAAGACGCAAAGACTGGAATAAAATAAACATTAAAAGGTTTTAAAATGGCTATAATAAAAAAGTTTGAAAAATTAGATCGCAAGGACTGGGAGAATTTCAGGGCCGGGCTTTCGCAAAAAGTAAGTAAAGAGGAGGTACATTTAATTTCAGAGTTACACTCTAAATATTTTAACCATAAATTTCAGGTCCCTTGCAGTTGTAGCCCTCGAATTATTCAGGGTTGGATTACAGAACTAAATAGTATCTATGACAAAGAGTAAACTGCATGAGTATGAAAAGGCCGTTATCCTACTCCTAAACACTTTTGACGGTTGGAAGTTAGAACACGCCGGAGGGAATGAAATATTTGACGCAAGCGGCCTCACACCAAAGGGCCGGAGGTGCGTTATAGAGATGAAGTTCAGAACTAAATATTATGAGGATAAAATGCTTGAGGTTAAAAAGTATAATGGCCTTATGGAACTGGATAAGGATATTATTAAAATATATTTTGTATCGGACCCGGAGGGAACATATATGTTTTGGCTTGACGGGATTGGGGAGTTTGAGGAGATAAAAAAGTACTGCCCGGCCACGTCTTATTGGTTAGGCAAGAGGGAAACTAAAAGCGTTTTTTTACTACCGGAGTCAATAGCCTCTTACGTTTACAAAAAATAAAATGTTATAAACATTTGTGTATATCCTTTAAAAACGTATATTGCGTTATATTAATCATTTAAAAAACAAGAAATGGACATCAAAATTTTTCAATCACAGGACAGGCAAGGCCGACTTTTACAAGTAGATATGGACGACTCGTCATTAGAGGAGAAGTTAGAAAATTGGCTTATCGACCACAATCAGGACGTTTACTGGGACATCGAATTTAACGAGGGCGGCAAAATTATTATTGGTAAAGACTATATTGACTTTTCCGGTGACAACGGTTTTTATAACTTAGAAGAAATTTTAATCGAAAAAGTATAACTATGAAAACACAAGCCGACGATTTAAGACGTGACATCAGAATTTTAGAGGCGCAATTGCACCACGCGTCTTTGCACTCTGATGTATTTACCGCAGTAGAACTTTATAAGAAGTTAGAAATAAAAAAATCAATTTTAATTAATATAAACTAATATGAAAACACAAACCGAGGACCTAAGAAATGACATCAGAATTTTAAAAGTGCGGTTAAAGCACGCCTCTATTCATTCCGATATTTTTACTACAATAGAACTTTATAAGCAATTAGAAATCAAAAAATCAATTTTAATCAATATCCAATAATATGAAAACAAGTATCAGATTATCAGTAACGCAAAAATTATCAATTATTCAAACAACGCTTAAGGCGCCAAAAAACCGGACCAATAGTTTTGGTAAGTATAAATATCGTTCTGCGGAGGATATACTGGAGGCTATAAAGCCAATGTTAAAAGAGCAAGATTGCTCACTACTTATAAATGAGGAACTGGTTAGCGCCGACGCCGGCCTACCGATAATGAAATCAATTGCGACCTTGGTAGATAATCACGACGGTAAGACATCCGTTTCGGCCGTTGCATTAGTTGCGGTTGACCTAAACTCTAAGGGGATGCAAAAGCCCCAACAGTTCGGGGCGGCCTCTAGTTATGGTAAAAAGTACGCGCTTGGAAATTTATTTTTATTAGATGATACTCAGGATAGCGATGCAACAAACCAACACACCAGTTCTAAGGGCCCGAAAAAAGTTGAACTTACAAAGCAGCACCCTCAGTTTCAAAAGACGTTAGAATGGCTCGCAAAGGGCGACGCTGACGGAACTAAGATTACTAAGTTGCTAGATAACTATATTGTAAAGGCCGCACTACTAAATGAACTAAAAGCCGTATCTAAAGGTCAGGCTAAAACATTATAAAAAAAACAATTAAAACCAAGGACAAAATGAGAACGACACAAATCAGTAATTTAAAATCACCAAAATCAGGAAACAATGTGCCTAACCAATTCAGGATTAAAACGCCCAAGGGGGAATTTTATCAATCTTATTCCGTTAAAATTATATTTATTTGTTATGATAGTGGGAATATTTATTTAGACCAAAAATTTTGGAACTATTCAAATACGACCTCTAGATATCGCAACCAGTTTCTAAAACTGACAACTCCGGAAACTAAGAATTTAATTGAGTCCGGCGTTATCCAGTTAATAGATTTAAATTAATGCCGATACCAAACAGATATAATTTAGACAGGATGGCAATAGCGAAAGATTTAGAGTATTACGGGCATATAAATGTAGCGTGTACCATTGCAAGTAAGTACTGCAAACTAAAGCCGGATAACGAGGAGTTACGACTATTGTCGGACTCCTTAGTTGGTATTTTCTTTTGGGGTAATAACCAGGAGCAAGACCGTCGAATTTACGATAAGGAACTATCAGAATTTAGGGCGGATAAAAACAGGGCGGTTTTACGCGCGCGAAAGGCCGAGCAAGAAATTATTAAGTTACAGGCTGAAATAAAAAAACTAAAGCAAATATCAAATTTATGAAAACCACAGGAAGTTTTTACTACCCACCTTTAATTAACGAACAGGCGCTTTATATTGGCGGCCTGAGAGATACGGTTAATTTATATACCGGGGAGAAGTTCCCAAAGTTTGCGAGGCCTAATTTAAGGGTTTCACAAACTGGTTGCAAAGCCGAAATGATAGCGCAGTATTTCTTTTGGAGTCATAAGTATAAATACGACGCGACGCAAATGCTAGGCGTGGACCCAATAAAGGATTGCGATATAAAAGTTAGCGGCATGAGAATAGACGTTAAAGGCCTCCCGGCCAATTTAGACGTTGTAAGGGTTAATGAGAGGGCGCATTTGAAAGACAAGAATACTAGCCACTATTTATTTATTAGGCCTGACGATGATACCTTAGACTGCCAAATAGCCCAATGGTGGTTATACTCACACGAGGACGTAACCGAGTGGGAATTAGTAGAATTAAAATACAGTAAAGCATTTCAAAAAGAAATAGTATGACGACTTATAACATTTCGATTTTTATAGCCTTATTATTATTACTTATATTATTAAAACCAGATAAAAAATAAACTAATGGACAAGATTAAATTATTAGACGGAAAAGAGTATATTAAAAAAACCTTAATAGGCCGAATGTATAACGATGAGTTTTACTACGGCGAGTTAAATAAACTGGCCCTATCCTCCAGTTCTTTAAAACTGCTATTGGATAGCCCTAAGAAGTATTATGATATAACTAAAAACGGGGGCGGCTCAGAGTCCCAACCAATGAGGGACGGACGACTACTCCATACTTTAGTTTTAGAGCCTGAGAAGTTCGATAAGTTGCCCTTTGTAGATGTTGCAAGTAAAAATTCTAAAGCGTACCGGGAGGCGGTTCTAGAGTTTGGAACGGTTTACACATCAAAAGAAAAGAAAGACGCCGAAAGGTTGGCCGAAGCACTACTAAAAAATAACCGGGCGGTTGAACTATTGGAACAGTCAGCATGTGAAATTCCTGAGATTGGATATGTTCAGGGTATGCCCTTTAGAGGCAAGGCCGATATGCTAGGCAATGATTTAATTTGCGATATAAAAACAACGACTGATATTAAAGGGTTTCCTTACGCCGCTAAAAAATACGGCTATGATGTACAGGCTTATTTATATTGCGAACTATTCGGAAAGCACCACTTGGACTTTTGNTTTTTGGTATTGGATAAGACTAGCCTAGATATTGCGGAGTATAGAATCAGCGAGGAGTTTTATAACGCNGGGCAACAAAAGGTTACAAAAGCAATTGATGTTTATAAAAATTATATTCAGGGCAAAGATTTTGACGGCCCGGAAATAACGGACGGAATTGATAACTATTATATAAANGGAGAATTATAATGATAAAATTACAACTGGCTTTAAGCCGTAAACTAATGAATATAACGGGCCTTGATATTTTTAAGAATACAAGGCGCCGGGACTATGTAGAGGCGAGGGCGCTTTTAATGTTTGTATTTCACAAATACCTCGGAATGACTAAAACTGCTATTGCTGAATATTTTGTCGACAATGGAAAGCCGACGACGCATTGCACCGTTATACACCATTTAAAGAACTGGGATATTACCGTAAAGTTTAACCCTATATTATCGCGTAATTTAAACGATGTTTTGGGCGGCACTAAGTATATGACCGACGGCCTGAAAAGGCAGTATATCCAAGATAAGGTGCCTCTACTAACTAAAGACAATATCGATGAACTATATAAAAAGTCGCTCGATATGTATGAGGACGTGCTTATTGATATGGAGGCTAACCCAGTCGAAAAGTATAACCCGGAGGAATTCGCAAACTAAAAAAAATAAAACGTTATATAATTATGATACAGAAAATTAAGATAGGTAAAATTAAGGGCAATCCAATAAACCCTCGAATAGTAAAAAACGAAAAATTTAGATCGCTAGTCGAATCAATTAAATCGTTTCCTCAGATGTTAGAAAAAAGGCCGATAGTTGTAGACGCGGACTTTATGATATTAGGCGGAAATATGAGATGGAAGGCCTGTGCTGAGTTAGGAGTAAAAGAGGTTTATGTTATAGTTGCTGAGGACTGGACGCCGGAGCAACAGGCGGAGTTTATAATAAAAGACAACGGCCACGCCGGGGAGTGGGACTGGGACGTCTTAGCGAACGCGTGGGAGCCTGAACTGCTAAAGGAGTGGGGAATGGACGTGTGGCAACCGGGGGAGCCTCTAGAGGAGGACGTGGAACCTTACGAGCCAACGCCTGATTTTAATGATGAGGGAGTAGGATATAAAGCCCAATATGGGGTTATTACTGAATGCAAGGATGAGGCCGAACAGGAAAGGGTTTTCAAGTCTTTAAGTAGTCAGGGCTTAAAATGCAAAATAGTTGTAACTTAAAAAACAAAAAATGAAAGTAAACGTCAGAAATAAAACCGATAATTTTAATAGTTACCGGGCCGCAAGAGTAAAGTCTTTGTTTAATGCTGAAAGGGGCGATGAATTTAATCTTGATATTGATGTCCCGGTAGAGGGCGACGACTGGAAGATAGGAGTAATCGTTGGGCCTAGTGGTTCAGGTAAAACATCGATTGGTAAACAGTTATTTGGCGGCGGTAAGATTGCGGACCTATATAAGGGTTGGAGTAAGGATATCCCTATTGTTGATGATATATCTCCGGACGGGGACTTTAACACCGTTACGGGACTACTGGCGAGCGTTGGCCTAGGCGATGTCCCTAGTTGGTTGAGGCCGTTCCACGCGCTTAGTAATGGGCAACAATTCAGGGCCGGGCTTGCTCGTATAATATCGGACGGCGATAGNCAAACCGTTGTTGATGAGTTTACATCGGTAGTCGATAGACAGATAGCAAAAATCGGGGCGCTTGCATTTGCAAAAGCGTTCAGGAGAACAAAGGACAGGCAAATAATATTATTGTCTTGCCACTATGATATTCTTGAATGGGTCCAACCTGATTGGGTTTTAGATACTGCCTCAGGGGAGGTTAAAAAAAAAACGATATTGGAGAGCGGCCAAGAATCAAACTGGATGTTTGGAAGGTCGACCGCAGTTACTGGAANTATTTTAAAGAGCATTATTATTTAGACCTAAACTTTCCGCCGGCCGCTGAGTATTTTATTGGTACAGTTGACGGAGAATTAGTATCACACCTCGCCGTTTGCCCGATGTTTACTGCCGGAGCATATAGGGCGACAAGATTAGTTGTAATGCCTGAGTGGCAAGGTGCCGGAGTTGGAACAAAATTTTTAGAGTTAGTTATGGAATACCACAAACAGGGAAACGGCCGAAGAGGCCACAAGTTGCCCACTATATTTCACACTAGCCACCCTCAGTTAATAGGGTTTTTAAATAGGAGTAAAAACTGGATACTTAAAAGTCAAGTATTATTTGGCGGTAATAAAAAAGCATCTCAAAAGTCAATAGTTGGGGCGTCNATAAAAAGAGGAGAGAAAGGAATTAGTGGAGGATTTGGCGGACATTTTAGGGCCGTCCAAGGTTTTAAATATATAGGGGATAAAAATGAATAAATATGCTTAGAGTTTTTATTAGCGGCCAAAAATATTATGGCGCTGAAATATTGGAATTATGTATTAATATGGAGGGGGTTGAGGTTGTCGGTGTATGTTATCCATTTGGGGATAAATATATTTCTGCTATCGCTAAAAGGTGGAATATTCCAACAGTTACATCCGGGGCCCTATCCGCGGACCTAATGCCTAAAAACGTGGACCTTGGTATAACCGCGCATAGTTTTGATTATATAGGAAAGAAAACCCGTTACATTCCAAGACTGGGTTGGATAGGATATCATCCAAGCCTATTGCCTAGGCATAGGGGGAGGGCTTCAATTGAATGGGCTATCAAAATGAAAGAGGCTATTACCGGGGGGACGGTCTTTTGGTTAAATGCCGGAATAGATAGGGGCGATATTGCGTATCAGGAGTTTTGCTTTATACAACCGGACTTGCTATCTATGGGTTCAGGAAAGGCGGCCTCTAGGCTATGGAGGCAAGAATTGCAACCTATGGGGGTTAGGCTTATGGAGAAGGCCTTAGAGGACATTAAAAAAGGTATTATAATAAAGGAGCCGCAAGACAATAGGCTCTCAACGTGGGAGCCGTCTATGGAGGTTAAAGATATTTACCGACCGGACTGTTTACTACTAAATGAGCGAGGTAAAAATACAGAGGACTCGTGGCATAAATAATTTAAAAATATAAAAAATGAGCGAACAAACCGAACACAATAAAAAGGCTATCCTAGTATCACTTGAGAAAGCCCTAGGAGTGGTNACAACGGCCTGTAAAAAAATCGATATAAGTAGAACCCAGTTTTATCAATGGGTTAAAGACGACGCCCAATTCAGGGCGGCAGTAAACGATATACAAAACGTTACTTTAGATATGGCCGAGAGCCAGTTACATAAGCAAATACTAGACGGCAATACCACCGCAACAATATTCTACTTAAAAACCAAAGGTAAAAAACGGGGCTATGTAGAGCGCCAAGAAATTACAGGTGCCGACGGGGATAATGTTTTCAGTATAAAAGTTATCGATGAGGGAAATTAGGACTAATAAAGTTTATAATCATTTAGATAATTCTAGTAAAAAAATTATTGTAGAGCAAGGCGGAACCCGGTCCGGTAAAACCTATAATATTTTGATGTGGCTAATATTTAGTTACTCCTATAATAACAAGGGCAAGACGATAACTATTTGTCGCAAGACATTTCCGGCGGTACGGTCAACCTCAATGAGGGACTTTTTTGAGATTCTAAAAGAATACGGTATTTACCGGGACGAGTTTCATAACAAGTCCAGTTCTGAATATTTCTTAAATGGTAACCGATTTGAATTTATTTCTTTAGACCAACCTCAGAAAATTAGAGGCCGGAAGCGTGACCTACTTTTTATTAATGAGGCCAATGAATTAAACTTTGAGGACTGGCAACAATTGATATTTAGAACTAGCGAAAAGATAATATTAGACTTTAATCCGTCCGAGGAGTTTCATTGGATATATGATAAAGTTTTAACCCGGGACGATGTTGAGTTTTATCAAACCACGTATTTAGATAACCCTTTTTTGCCTGAAAATATAATAAGCGAAATAGAGCGCCTTAAAGACATTGATGAGAACTACTGGAGGGTTTATGGGTTAGGAGAGCGCGGGGCCAGTCAGAGCCTTATATTTAGGTTTAAAACCGTTGTTAATATACCGCCGGGGGCCAAGTTTATTGGACGGGGGCTTGACTTTGGATATTCGAATGACCCGACCACTTTAATAGAAACTTATATTGAGGGCGATGATATGTATTGCCGGGAGGTAATTTATAGAACCGGAATGACAAATCAGGATATTGGTAACCAGTTTAAAGCGCTCGGCCTAGACAGGCGCGATGAGATATGGTGCGACTCCTCAGAGCCTAAAAGTATTGAGGAGATACATCGTATGGGTTGGAATACAAAGCCCACTTACAAGGGCGCAATAAACCTCGGTATTGATATGATAAGGCGGTATCGATTGCACGTAACAGAGGACTCAACAAATATGATAAAGGAACTTAGAAACTATAAATATATCGAGGATAAAAACGGCAATATAACAAACAAGCCGGTCGACGCTTTCAATCACGCTTTAGACGCCCTCAGATATTCGATAGTCAATAAACTAGGCCGTCCGAACTATGGCAAATATACAGTTCGTTAAAAAATAAAGTTATAAACATTTGTGTATATCGTAAAGTAAGTATATATTGCCGTATATTAAAAATTTAAAAAAACAAGATTATGACAAATTATCACTTAGGATGCGCGGAGTTTACTGACGGTTTTGGCCTTACGGGCGTTATGTATTTCAAATCAAAATTTAATCGCGAAGTTGGCGAAAAAATGACTTATCAGGGAAAGGCCTATAAAGTTGTGGTTATTGGGGAGTCCAAAAATTGCGTTATAGGTTCCTTAAATAAAATTATTCGTTTAGCCAATTCAAAAAATTAATTATGGAATATATAAAACGCGAGTTACTAGCCAAAAATTTTAATTTCTTTCATGCGGACGGGTTTATTGACTGGGATAGTTCTGATACTAATTTCAGGATATCGGAGTTAAAAAATAAGTTCGGGGAGGTCCGGGGTTACTCTTGGGTTATTACAACTAAGCGGTCTAGTTGGACCGATATAATGACGCACGATGATGTCATTTATAGAATTAAAAACAACCAAAAATCAAATAATAATTAAACCACTAAAAACAAGATTATGACTAAAGCACAATTAATTAAAAAGCACGAGGCCGAAATATGGGACCTAAGGAAACAGGCGAGAAATGTTTATGTAGGTGAGACCTACTCACTACATCAGGCGGACGGAGAACTATATGTTGAGCACCCACNGGGGACCCTAGTATTTGATATTATAAATTTACACCGGGACCTTTCAAGTTGGGTTAGTATGGTACGAACCGGCCACGCATCGCATAACGCGTACCTCCAAGAGCGCCTAGAGGACTCAATAAAAGAATCGGTATAATGGAGTGGTACGACTGTTTAAACCCACACGAACAAAAAGAGTTTGAATGTTCAGAATGTGGCGCGCCAATGGATACGGATAAAGACGTATGCTCAGGAACTTGCTTTGAGGCGAGTATGATATAAAATTAAATAGTAAATTATAAAGGGCGGCCCTAAAAGGTTGGCCCTTTTTTCTATCCTGAATTAGAATTAATATAAATAAAACGTTATATAACTATAAAGCCTTTTTAATGGAGATAAAAATAAAAGTACCCTCTAGCCTATCAGAAATAACATTGAGCCAGTATCAGCGCTATTTGGCCGTTATAGGTCCAACAGAGGACAGTAATATAAGTGAAACTTTTTTGAGCCTTAAAATGCTTGAAATTTTTTGCAACGTTCCGTATGCAACCGCGATGAAGTTTCCAGTTTCGGAGGTTAACCGAATTGTTAAAATTATATCCGGGGTGCTGAATGAAAAGGGGGACCTAGTCCGCCACTTTAAAATGGGCGATACTGAATTTTCTTTTATACCAAAGTTGGACGATATGAGTTTCGGGGAGTATATTGACCTCGACAATTTTCTAGGCGACTGGGATAAAATGCATAAGGCAATGTCCGTCCTGTACCGGCCGACTAAAGAGCGCACCGGGACCTTGTATTCAATCAAAGATTACGACGGGGATATATACCACGAGGCAATGAAACAAATGCCCTTAGACGCAGTATTTCATTCCATTGTTTTTTTTTACACTTTAGGGATCGAATTATCGAAAACTATGATGAGTTATTTGGAGGAGGAACAGGGGGAGACGGCTATGATTCTAAGGCGGGATTTAATCGAAAGTGGGGATGGTATAGTTCAGTTTACCACCTCACTAAAGGGAATGTTGANCGAATTAAATATATTACAAAAATAAATTTTCACACTTGTTTTTTGGCGCTATGCTTTGACAAGGAGAAGTCAGATATTGAAAAACAGGAAATGCAAAATAAAATGAATAAAAATAAATCTAGAAGATAATGGCAAACGACGGAGCCTCGGCGCTTTACAGAGTGACCGAAAAAATAAAGGACTTTTTACTAAATAGCCCGGACGTTAAAACTTGTACTTATGGGGATATAACGCAAGTTGATTTAAANAAACAAGATATGTTTCCCTTGTCGCATATAATGGTTAATTCGGCCGTATTAGAAAAGGGCGTAATTAGATTTAATGTTTCTATTTTATCAATGGATGTAGTATGGCAGTCTAAAACCAATCCGGCAGATACCGAATTCGATATTATGATGTACGGCCTAGACAATGANCAAGACGTTTTAAATACACAATTAAAGGTTATAAACCTACTGAATGAATCAATGGCCCGGTACACAATGAGGACTGATTTATTTGAACTAGTCGGACAGGGAACTTGCGAACCGTTCCACGATAGGTTTGAGAATGACCTTGCCGGGTGGGCATATACTTTTGATGTTTTTGTTAAAAATGATATAAACGTATGCCAGAATTAAAGGATTTATTAAACCGAACCAATACGGCAATTAGTATCATTCGCGATCTAATTATAACAGAGGCCAAGGCAAACCTTGCTAAGGGTGGCAAGTATGGCAGTTATAACGCCTCAGGTAGCCTTAACGATTCAATCAAGCCCGTTGATACCAAAGACACAAACGGAGTCGTTACAAGCGGAATAACGATGAACGCTTATGGAGAGTTTCAGGATAAAGGGGTTTCAGGAATAAAGAAGAAATATAAAACAGAATATAAATATACAAGTAAAATGCCACCGGGCCCGGCACTTGATAAATGGATAGTTAGACGAGGTATTGCGCCGAGGGACGATAAGGGACGCTTTATCCCTAGAAAAAATATCGCTTGGATGATAGCAAATAGCATATATCAAAAGGGAATAAAACCAACTTTGTTTTTAACGAAACCGTTTGAAAGGTACACTAAAAATATGGCCCAAGAAATAGCCCTCGCGTTTGGTGAGGATACCGCGGACTATGTAGAAATATTATTTAAAAAAAATAAGAAATGAGTAGCATATTAGGTTTATCAAGAAGTCCGTTTTACTTTACGGCGTTACCGACCGCGTCNGGCGCGGTGGCAAGTACCGTAACACAAGTTTTTATTTGGAACGGCCTCGTTACTGATATCGGTTCGAGCCCTCAGTACACGTTTAATAAGACGCCTCTAGGGCAGTCTAATCTTATCGTTTTAGATTTGGGCCAGTTAGTGAATGATTATTTAACGGTTACCTATGACGGGACCTACCAAACAGATACATTTTTTTTATCTGCAAGCACTACTTTTTTTGACGCGTCAAATGTTCAGATTGGGGCGGTTGTTAATTTAAGCGCGGACCCAATTCCATTTTCAAAAGGGTTCGGACTATTCAATAAGGGCGTTAACCCAAAGGTAGAATCTCAAGCATTTCAACCGGGCCCTAATGATGACTATATTTCAGGCGCTTATGCAAGTAATAATTACGAAATAACGGTCCCGGAGTCTGAGCCAATACAGGTTCCCTCCGTTGTTACTAAGGGCGCAAGCATAGAGGTTAGTTTTTATACCGGGCAAAGGGTAGGAACCGGCACGCCAAGCGGACTATCTAAAACCGTAACCCTTACAAACGACGGCACGCGCTCGGACAATTATATTCAGTATGTTAATAATATAGAGCCAAGCACTCAGCCGCAAACTTTGGCCCAATGGGATACCCTAGTCGACCAGACGTGGGGAGGAGAAATAGAAACAACAGGAAACGCGCCAACCAAAACGGTATTTTGGTGCCCTGAAAATAATCACCCGACAACCTGGATAACGATAAAAGAAAATTTAAATGAAATATATATAAAGGTTAACTATGTAGTAAAGGACAAATTTACTCCTTACAAAATAACGTTTATAAACTCCTTCGGGGCACTAGAAAATTTTTGGATGACCGGTGCTGAAAAATCATCAATAGCAGTTAAAGGGGATACCTTTAAAAGAAACCTTTTAAATATACCAACGAGCCCGACTGGGAGCGCTCTTAATTACAATGTTGACGCGCACCAATATGTTACCTTCGGAGAGCAAGGCCGAAAGTCTTACACGCTAAATACTGGGCTAATACCGGAGGCCAATAATACCACGCTTACGGAATTATTTTTAAGCCAAAAAATATGGGTTACTAAATACCAAACACAGGCCGAAAGGGACGACGCTAATATCCCTTTAGATATTGAGCCGGTTGTTTTAAAGTCTAAACAATTAGCGTATAAAACGCATTTGCAAGAAAAAGTAATTGAGTATAAAATAGAATTTCAATCGGCACACGATGAGATAAATCAGGTAAGATAATGGCGCAACAATTAATTTTATATATACAAAGCCAGTTCAATAATTCGGACACTCTGACTAAGGTCGATATGTACAAAGATGAGAAAGTTTCTTTGACTATGACCTTGCAAGATATACGGGATATTGAAAAGGTAAGAACAGATTTTACTCAACCGTTTACGCTTCCGGCATCGGATATAAATAATGCCTTATTTCAGCATTGGTATAACCCGGATATTGACGGTTATAATTCAAACTTTAGAAGCCCGGCCGTATTAGAATTAAATTATTTACCTTTTAGAAAAGGGTTTATAACCCTTAATTCTGTAAAGATGAAAGACGGAAATCCTGAGTTTTATAATATTACTTTCCTAGGAGAAACGGTGGACCTTAAAAATATAATTTCAGAGGACCAGTTAGACCAATTAACGTGGCTAAACTCAGCCGGTTTCCTATTTACAAACGATAACAGTTCCGCAAGGTCAGGGTTGAACGTGGGCCTAAATAAGACCGTTGACGGGGTTACCTATAACGACGCTTTTATATATCCACTAGTTAGCCATTCGGTGGCGTTTAATTATAAGTCAAGCCCTCCGGCAAGTGAAATAAATTACACTAACCTATGGAGTAATCAGGCGCAAACACAAAGCGGATGTTTTTATAATGACCTAAAGCCGGCGATTAGAGTAGACCTAATATTGAGGGCTATTGAGCAAACTTATGGCCTACAATTTAGTTCAGACTTTTTTTATACCGCGGCGACAGAAAACCTTTACCTTTGGATGAGTAGAAATAAGGGTCCAATGACCGGGGGCGGTCGATTAGATACCGCATATAAGAACGCAACTTGTAGCGGCTCTCAACCTTCTTGCGATTTTTTTGCGGCTATATATAACCCTTCAGGGGGCCAATGTCAGGGTTACGGTGAGCCGTCATTTGAGATTATGATGCAAGGTTTAACCGTTGGAATTCAACTCGGCTCGCAAAATGATATTCCGGCCTCGGACGCTAGGAGGTGGAAGACTACTTGGGATATAACACCCGACGCGGCCTCAGCAAATAAAACATACTCTTGGCAGATATTCGATAATGAAAATAATATTGTTATAGCAAGCCAACAGGGAGTTTCAGGGCCGGCCTCAATAGTTATAAAACGTGGTAACCAACTGGGGGGCGCGTACTCAATAACACAGGCGGAATTAGTAGGTAATTTTTATAGTGCGGCCTATGCCCTAGAGGTGCAAAGTGATGACACTTTTGCCTTTGATTTATCTATGACAATGCAAGCGCAAACAAACTTACCGGTTTATTTTTATAACCCTAACTTTTTTGATTGTGAGCAAACTGTTCAGCAGTTTAGTTTTACCTCAGTTTACACGCCAAACGTGGGGACGTTTCAACTAGAGGTTGATGTTATACCTACTCAGCAACTGCCGGAAATTAAGACCTTAGATTTTTTAACCGGGCTATTTAAAACATTTAATTTAACCGCCTTTTTTCAGGACGGTATTACAGTCGTTAAACCGCTAGATGAGTTCTATTCAGCAAGCACGAAAACGTGGGACCTTTCAAAGTTAGTACATAGCGACAAGCATAGCGTTGATGAGGCCTTACCATTTAGCGAGGTCAACTTTGGATATCAGGACCCAGTATCTATTTTAGCGCAAAAATTTGAGCAAATAAATAACCGTAAATACGGCGAGTTAAGATACGTGGCAAGCGCGTCTAAACAGGGAACCTATAAAATTGAAAGTCCATTTGAGCATGCAGTTTATGAGCGAATGAGCAACCTAACAGACGGGGCACAAACAACAATTCAACAGGGGACTTTTTTAGATGATAATTTAAACGCCGCATTTGGTAAGCCGTTATTATTTTATGCGGTCTATAATGATGATACTGGAAACACCCCAATAAATTGGATAAACGGAGTTAGGCCAGTAGACGTAAAGGCAGAGCCAGTCGCCGGCTCTAGGCAACCATTTAACAGATACTGGACAGTTAGTAATGCAATCAGTTTAGGCGGACCAACAGTCGCGCCGAGTATATCCTTAAATTTTGGTTCAGAAATAAACACTTGGAGTTTGACAGATTATGGCGGACAAAATAATAGCCTGTTTCAAAACTATTATCAGAATTATATTGTTAGGGTTTTTGATCCTAGGAATAGGCTTTTTAAATATAGGGTTAAATTACCTTTAGACTTTTTATTAAATTTTTCTTTAGCCGATAAAGTTTTAATTGGTAACAGGGAATTCACTATAAATAAGGTAACCGCTGATTTGACGACCGGGGAGAGTACTATGGAATTATTAAATATATTTTAAAATGCTAAAAAACATATTAGATTTACTGCCCCTAATAGGCGATACAGACTCCCTAACTATTCAAATAGCAAAAGGCAAGTACAAATACCCTGAAACATTTAAAGACCTTAAAAGGGCCTTAAAAACGATTAAAGAAAAATAGATTATGGCAACAGTTGAAACGATTAAATTAGAGGCCGACGTTACCAGTGCCCTAAAAGGTATTGATAAAATGACTAAGTCTATTGAGGACCTAGAAAAAGCACAGGTCGAGCAATCTAAAACCCACGTTGAGGAACTTAAAAATGCAACTAAGGCGGCGGAAACTAGTGCAAAGTCCACAAATATGTTAGCCAAAGGATTTAAGGGCGTCGGCCTTGCTATGAAAGCGGCCGGGTTTGCTATTATAATGAAAGTAGTCGACTTACTTTCTGAGGCACTAATGAAGAACCAGGCGGTGGCGGATGCGGTCGAGACAGTATTTGCCGCGGTTGGTATTATTTTTAAGGAGGTATCTGATACCTTAGTTGAGGTTTTCACTAAAGTAAATGAGGCGACTGGCGGATTTGATGCAATGCAAAAGGTTATAGGTGGCGTATTGACTATCGCTATGAGTTCTTTAAAGATGAGTTTTTATGCGATACAGTTAGCAGTTAGGGCGGCCCAACTGGCGTGGGAGGAGTCATTTTTTGGAGGTAAGGACCCCGAAACAATTAAAAAACTAAACGCTCAAATTGCAGAAACAAAAGCCAATATGGTTGAGGTTGCAAATGAGGCGGTTCAGGCCGGTAAGCAAGTGGTTGATAATTTTTCTGAGGCGGTATCAGAAGTCGGCGCCTTAGCGACGGCAACTTACGAGGGAGTATCTAAGGTTATGGAGGACCTAGATATTAAGGCCGCGGTTACTAGGGCTAAAAATTTAGTTGAATTAAAAAAGAATTACGAGAGGGTTGCACTTGAGCAACAAAGACTAATTGAGCAATATGATGAGGAGGCCGAAAAGCAAAGACAAATTAGAGACGATGTTAGTAAATCAATCGATGAGCGTATTGCGGCAAATAAGGAATTGGGAGAAGTTTTAATTAGGCAAAATGCGGCCGAGCAAAAAGCGGCCCANGCAAATATAAATAACCTTAAACAACAAATTAAATTAGAGGGAGAATCGGAGGAATTAAAAAATTCATTGTACTCCGCCGAAACGGAACTATTAGCAATTAGCGCAAAGGTTACCGGGTTAAAATCTGAACAATTAGTAAACGAAACCGCACTATTAAAAGAAAAAAATGATTTGGTTTTAACTGGTATTGAGGCGGAGGGCCTAAGGCAACAGGCCAACGCTCAAGCCTTAATAAATCAGGAAAATGACAACGCCAAAAAATTAGAACTAGAGCAAGCATTTTTAGATGGGCAAAACGAAATTGCACTCGCGGACCTAGAGCGTAAAAAGGAGTTATACGCGGAGGGCACACAGGCCCGAGTTGACGCGGAGCAAGAATATAAAGATAAAATAAACGAACTTGAACTAGCACAGGCGGAATTAGACATTGCCCGGGTTGCTGAAATTGAGGCATCTGAAGAAAAGAAAAGACTAGCCAAACTCCAAACATTAGACACCCTTTCAACTATTTTCGGTGCCGAGTCAGCAATGGGAAAGGCGGCGCTAATAGCAAAACAACTAATGGCCGCACAGGAGTTAATGGTTGACCTAGGCGTGCTAAAAAATAAAGCGACTATGGCAATAGCCGACGCAAATCTTAAGGGCGTTAAATCGACCGCGGATACTGCATCAGGTTTGGGCGCAACTTTAGCGCTTGGGTTCCCGGCCGCTATTCCCGGGCTGATAGCATACGCCGGAACGGCCGTCGGAATTGTATCCGGTATATTAGGGGCGGTTAAGAAAACGAAGTCAGTAGCGGGCGCGATAGGCGGAACAGGAGGGGCCGGAGGAGGAGGCTCGCCGGCACCGGCGGCACCTCAACCAATAAGTCCGTCATTTAATGTGGTCGGTAGTTCAGAAACTAACCAGTTAGCGGACGTCTTAGGCGATAATAATGAAACGCCAGTTCAGGCATTTGTGGTCGCCGGTGATGTTACAACGGCCCAAAGTTTAGAAAGAAACGTAATAGAAACAACAAGTTTGTAAAAGCAAACGTTATATAAAAAAGGATATATTATGAGTTTAGATATTGTTGAGTTATTTTTAGATGAGGAGGATTTTGAAACCGGGATTGACGCTATTAGTATAGTCGAATCCCCGGCTATCGAGGAGGACTTTATCGCGCTTAAATCAAAAGAATATAGGTTTAAAGAAATAGACAAAAAAAAGAAAATTTTACTAGGGGCTTTGTTAGTTCCAAACAAGCCAATTTATCGCAAAGATGAGGACGGCTCGGAGTACTATATTTATTTCAGTAAGGATACAGTAAACAAGGCCGCACAAATGTTTTTAAAAACAGGAAAGCAAGGCAATAGTACTCTAGAGCACGAGAGCAAGATTTACGGCCTTAGCCTAGTTGAAAGTTGGATAGTGGAAGATGAGCAAAAAGATAAGTCTAGACTTTACGGAATGGACGTCCCGGTGGGTACTTGGATGGGCGCCGTCAAGGTTGATAACGACGAGATATGGAACGATTTCGTTTTAACTGGAAAGGTAAAGGGGTTCTCTATTGAGGGATATTTTGCGGATAAGGCAAGTAACACAAACCCGAACGGATTAAAAACTTTAAGCCAAGAGGAGGTTGCTATGGAAACCTTAAAAGAAATTTATAATATGCTTATCAATGGCAAAAAATAACCCAAACGCTAACCCAATATGGGGAGTAACAAGGTCAAAGCCTGGTTGCCTATGTACAGACGGTTTAACGTATGCAAATGAGTGTTGCGAGGGTTACCTATGGAACCAAGGAATTAGTAGAAATCAGGGCACAAACCCGCTTTTACAAAATTTACTTATTACAGAGCCCGGGGCCGGAAACGTCCCGAGCGTTAGAATTCTAGGAACCAACCCTGACGGGAGTATTTATAGTATTGTATGGACAAATTAAAAATTAAATAATTAGTTATGAGTAATAAAACAATTCAACAAATGCCGTTGGTTACCTCCGTAACCGCAACAGACGTAATTCCTATCGTACAAAACAATGTTACAAGTAAAATTTTAGCAAGTAAATTTGAGGAAAAAACTCAGATTTTAGTTTCATCTTTTAACTATAACGACCAACCTTTTACGGCACCAAATGACGTTTGGCAATTAGTCACTTATTCATCAGTTGATGCAACAGGCGGCGGCGTTACAATTAAAGCAAACGGGCAAGTTGAAATTACTGAGTTTGGAGTTTATACTGCAAGGGTTAGATTAACGGTTGCAAGACAGGGCTCCGCCGGCGACGGTGGTGCTTGTGTAATAGGAATTCAACCAGTACAAGGCGGAACGGCAATTGACGGTATTACGGCAGTAAACCTTCCGAACTTTGCATCAATAAATCCAATAGAATTAAATATTAAACTTAATGTAACCACAGTAAATAATAGTAATTTTCAAGTTTATATTTTAAGAGATAGTGCCTATTCAAGTGGGGCCGGATTAACACAGGGCGGTTTATATAATTACGATATTGGTGCTAATGGACCGGGTACAAGTGAGCCCACCACATCAGCAACGATAACAATATCAAAAGTAGGATAATCCTTAAACGCACAGTTACAAAAAATATAAAGTTATATAGTAGAGTATTAATTATTAATTTAAATTAAATTTATGAACGCAGTTGACATTTTAAAGCGTTTTGATACTTTCCTAACAAAGGCGGAAGTAGAGGTTAAATTAGCCACTATGAAGTTAGCGAACGGGACAGTATTAGAAGCGGATGAATTCTCTGAGGGAAATTCAGTTTTTATTGTTACGGAAGATGAGCGTGTACCATTGCCAGTTGGCGAGTATGAAATGGAGGACGGTCGTGTTTTAGTAGTGGGAGAAGTTGGAAAGATTGGGAAAGTAGGACTAGAGACTATTCCTGAGGCCGAAGAAGAAGGTTACAAAGACGGCATAGCCGACGCAAAAGAGGATATCAAAGATGATGTATCCGACACTAAATTAGCGGACGACGATAGCCCACAAGACTCTGAGGAGTTTGAGGGAGGCTATGTATCAAAGCAAGAATTTACAGACGCGGTTAACGAAATTAAAGAAATGGTTTCAAAGGTTGAGGCTAGGTTAAATGAGGGCAAAGAAGAAGATGACGCTTTTGTAGTAAAAGAGGAGTTAGAAGAAACTAAATTGTTCAAACATAACCCAAACAGAGAGGATCAAAACAAAGTAAAATTCAAACTAGGTTCTAACCGTTCTAAGTCTACACTAGACAAGATTATGGAAAGAGTCGCAAACATTTAAAATTAAAAAAAAATGGCACAAAAGTATAACACAAAACTAGCACAACCGCAACCGGCACACGCGGCCGGAACTCCTACATATAGTGGTGAGTGGGCGGGAGAATATATCGCTGCGGCTTTATTTTCTGGAGTAACTTTAGACAACGGCGGTATCACAATTAAGCCAAACGTAAAGTTCAAACAAACGATATCAACTTTCACAAATACAGATTCGATTCGCTCGGCATCTTGTGACTATGTAGATACGGCAAATATTACATTAGGCGAGCAAGTATTAGAGCCTTTACCTTTCCAACAAAATATGACTGTTTGTAAGGAGCAGTTCCAAAATGATTGGGGTGCGGTATCTATGGGTTACTCGGCATTTGACAAATTACCTCCTAAATTTAGTGACTTTTTAATTGCACATTCTAGTGCTGAGGTTTCTGAATTTATCGAAACTAAAATATGGAATGGTGCCGCGGGCGCTGATTCATTTGCGGGATTTGTTCCATTATTTCAAACTGCCGGTTCGGGAGTTATTGAGACAACTTTACCGATAGCAATTACTGCGGCAAATGTTATCGCTGAAATGGGCCGTTTGGTTGACGATATTCCTGTTGGAGTTTATGGAAAAGAGGATTTACATATCTATGTTTCTCAAAATATTGCACGTGCTTATGTACGCGCTCTTGGAGGGTTCTCAGTAGCGGCAACATCAAACGCCGGTACAGATAATAAAGGGACGCAATGGTACGGAAACGGAGCGTTAACTTTTGACGGAGTTAAGATATTTGTAACAAACGGATTAGGTAGCAACGAAATGGTGGCGGCTAGAAAGTCAAACCTCTATTTTGGAACTGGTTTATTAAATGACACAAATGTTGTCAAGGTCCTTGATATGGCTGACACTTTAGGCTCACAGAATGTTAGAGTTGTGATGAGATTTACGGCCGGAGTACAGTTTGGTATCGGTTCAGATATCGTTTTGTATAAAGGATAAATTACTAACTATTAAAGGGGCGTTTGGTTTACGCCGCGCCCTTTTTTTTAAAAATTAAATCTATGGCATGTTTACTTACAGAGGGCAGAGTTGAGCCCTGTAAAGATAGCGTTGGGGGCCTTACTAAGGTATATTTTGCGGACTTTGGGACGCTAGGTGTGGTTACGTATGCGAACCCGGCAACATCAGCACAAATAACTACATTTGCGAGTGGTACGGTTTACGAATACGACCTTAAAGGGACGTCTTCATTCGACCAAACAATTACCAGTTCAAGAGATAACGGGACTACATTTTACGACCAGTTATTAAACCTAACTTTTCACAAGTTAGACTATGAAACAAACGACCAGATTGCCCTATTGGCAGTCGCTAGNCCTCACTGTATAATTGAGGATAANAACGGTAACCTATTTGTTGCCGGNCTAGAATANGGGATGGATTGCAACGGGGGCACAATTGTAACCGGGGCCGCTATGGGCGACCTATCAGGATACACGCTTACAATGCAAGGAATGGAGAAGAAACCGGCTAATTTTACAGTTGGCGATATTACAACTTTAGGTGTAACNGTATCTCCTAGCCAAATTAACCCGTAAAAAGGGAATTATAAGTACTTTTATAGGTACATTTAAGGCACTCTATTTGTTTAGGGTGCTTTTTTTTTGAATATTTTTGTGACAATTGCCTAAATTAATACGTTATATTAGTATGAAGATAATAACGCCGACAGGAAATCAAGATATTCAGTTTATTTTTAGGCCTAAAACGCCTTTAAATACGGAGGTTACNCTGAAAACAAGGTCAAAAAGTACAAATAAAGTATTCAGNCANTTGGTAAACTGGGCCGAAGATAAAAATTATAGCAAAATAACGGTNACAGACGCCCTTAAAACGTCTAATAAATTTGTAAATGGCAACTANTACGAGGTTACTATTTCAGACGGGGAGACGCTATTAACTAGAGAAACGTTTTTTGTGACAAATCAGACCATAAATCAGGAAAGTAACAAAACGTATAACGCAAATAAGGGCCTATATAAGCCGGTTATTAGCACAAATGAATACATAATATTAGACTAATGGGTAAAATTAAATTAGTAAATTTAAGTTCTTACACCTCTCCAAATATTGAGGTAAAACAGAACGCGGAATATGTGACTTATGGGGAGAATAATTCTTACTTTCAATACCTAATAGACCGGTACACCGGCTCGCCTACAAATAACGCAATAATTAACGGCGTTTCTCAAATGGTATTTGGTAAAGGATTGGACGCAACAGACTCTAATCAAAGCCCNAATGAGTATGCGCAAATGGTTTCACTATTAAGCGACGAGGTAATACGAAAGTTAGCCTATGATTTAAAATTAATGGGCCAATGCGCAATTCAGGTCGCATATAACACAAAGCACGATAAAATATTAAAAGTTGGGCATATCCCGGTTGAAACTTTAGCAATGGAAGTTTGCGATAAAGAGGACGGAGAAATAAAAGGTTTTTATTATTGCGCTGACTGGAGNGATGTAAAGCCAAATGAGGACTTACCTAGAATTCCGGCCTTTGGAACTAGTAAAGAAAAGATTGAGATTCTATATGTGAGGCCTTATGTTGCCGGGCACTATTATTACTCCCCAGTAGACTATCAGGGCGGACTTCAATATAGCGAACTCGAAGAGGAGATTAGCAATTATCATCTCAACAATATTATGCAAGGCCTAGCGCCCTCGATGTTAATAAATTTCAACAATGGGGTCCCAAATGAGGAGGAGAGAAGTAATATTGAAAATTCAATAAAGCAAAAGTTCCAAGGCTCGAGTAACGCCGGTAAATTTATTCTTAGTTTTAATGAAAATGCGGAGACGGCCAGTAGTATAACGCCGGTCCAGTTAAGCGACGCGCATAACCAATACCAGTTTCTTAGTGATGAATCTATGAAAAAGATTATGGTGGCCCACCGGGTGGTGAGCCCTATGCTTTTAGGAATAAAAGACAATACAGGATTAGGAAATAACTCTGAGGAACTTAAAACGGCCAGTACTTTAATGGATAACGTTGTTATTAGGCCCATACAGGAGTTGTTACTATCCTCNTTTGACGAGATATTAGCATTTAATGGCATAGCCCTAGATTTATATTTCAAGACGTTACAACCGCTTGAATTCGCTGACTTAGAAAATGCACAATCAGGAGAGCAAATAGAAAAAGAAACCGGAGAGAAATCGGACGATGGCACAACGGTTAATGATGTCGAACTTGGAGTAAATGTGGACTTAAGCGATGAGGGATATAAAGCCGTACTTTCAGAATTAAAAGGCGATAAAATGTCGGATGAGTGGGAGGAGGTCGATTCTAGAGATTACGACGAGGAGAACCTATCGGCTGATGACTGGGCCAATATTTGTATTGCACCAAAAAAGTCAATGCTTACAAAACTTAAAAACGAGATATACGCAAAGCCAAACGGCTTTAGTTATTTAGATAGTAAAAATTATAAAATTAGATATCGGTACTTTAAAAAGTCCACTAAGCCCTCAAATAAAAGTAGAGATTTTTGCTCAAATATGATGCGCCTTTCGCGATCTAATGTTGTTTATAGATTAGAGGATATTGACCGCGCCAGTAGAAGCGGAGTAAATAGGGAACTAGGCCACAAGGGACAGGCGTTTGATTTGTTTAAATTCAAGGGCGGAATATACTGCCGCCACGCTTGGAAAGAGGTCTTATATCGCCTTAAAAAGAATACCAAGGAATCAGACGATTTTAAAGACTTTAAGAAAACTGGAGAAATTCCTAAAACCTACAAACCAAATCCAAGGGGAAGCAAACAGGCTAAGACGGCGCCTGTAAATATGCCAAATCAAGGAGCATATCCAACAAAGTAAACTATGGCAAGAGCACTATTTATTAGCAGAGAAGATTTAACGCGGAACACAATTGTCGCCGGAAATGTTGACACTCAAAAGTTCATACAATTTATTCGTAT
>JGI24540J26637_10000090_pt1 | contig 30563 bp, 28 predicted proteins | sample NorSeaMetagenome_FD_26637 | JGI IMG/M metagenome (IMG submission 26637)
CCAAGCTCTTAGGAAGATTCTGGAAAAAATCTAAGTACATTGAAAAAGATTACAAAGAAGATCTGACTTCTATTTTAGATTTTTATAAAGAAAAAGGATATNGAGATGCCAGAATTAGTAAAGATTCTGTTATAATTGATAATAAAAACATCACTTTAGATTTAAATATTAAAGAAGGAAATAAATATTACTTCGGTAAAATTTCTTATTTAGGTAATACCGTTTATTCTGACAATCAATTGTCTCGAGCCCTTGGTTTATTTAAAGGAGACACGTATAATGGAGTTTTATTGAAAAAGAGAATTGCAGACAATACAAAACCTGATGGACAAGATTTAACAAATTTGTATCAAAATAATGGTTATTTATTTTCAAGTATAAATCCAGTAGAGGTTGCGGCAAAAAATGATACAATTGACTTTGAAATTAGAATTATAGAGGGTAAACCTGCCTATTTTAATAAAATTAGTGTAGTTGGTAACACCCGTACAAATGACCATGTTATTTATAGAGAATTAAGAACTAAACCAGGAGAACTTTACAGCAAGGATAAAGTAGTGAGAACGGTTAGAGAACTGGGGCAAATGGGGTTTTTCGATGCAGAACAAATTAGCCCTGATTTTAAAAATGTAGATCCCAATAACGGAACAGTTGATATTCAATATGGCCTAGTTGAAAAAGGAGCGAGTCAAGTTGAACTACAAGGTGGATATGGTGGGGGTGGATTTATTGGAACTCTAGGTTTGTCATTTAATAATTTTTCAGTTAGAGGATTAAAAGATAAATCCGCATATAAACCAGTGCCTATGGGAGATGGACAAAGTCTTTCATTACGTTTACAGGCTAACAGATTTTACAGTACGCAAAGTTTCTCCTTTTCAGAACCCTGGCTTGGAGGGAAACAGCCTACTCAATTTTCTTTTTCTATTTCTAAAACTAAGCAGTATAGGTATGACTACTTGACTGGCCTAGCTAATAAAAATCAGTCTTTTGAAATCTCCGGAGCTTCTATTGGTATAGCAAAGAGATTGAGAGTGCCAGATGATTATTTCACTTTCTCGCAAACACTTAGCTATCAGTATTATAACTTAAACAATTATTTTACTGGTTTATTCACTTTTGGTGATGGTAGGTCTAATAACATTGCCTACACTGCTAGTCTTTCAAGAAACAATACATTTATAAATCCTGTGTTTCCTGTNGGAGGATCTACATTTGAACTGAGTGGGAAGTTTACTTTACCATATTCTTTATTTAACAATGTAGATTATGCTGATTTAAAAAATCAAGCGGAATATCAAAATGATGATGGCACCCCNGATCAGCCAAAAATTGATCAAGAAAAATATAAATGGCTGGAGTTCTACAAAGTTAAATTTAAAGGTAGTTGGTATACTAAAATCATNGGTAAATTTGTTTTAAAAACACATGCTGAATTTGGTTTCTTAGGAGCTTACAATAATGACAGAGGAATTATTCCTTTTGACAGATTTTTCTTAGGTGGTGATGGAATGTCGCAGTATGCTATGGATGGTAGAGAAACTATTCCACTGAGAGGATATCCAAATCAATCTTTATCAAGTCAAGATGGATCTACTATTTACAATAAATTTTCAATAGAACTGAGATACCCTATCACTCTTAAACCATCAGCATCTATATTTGCTCTTACATTTTTAGAATCTGGAGACGGGTTTGACAGTTTTAGAGATTTTAATCCGTTTTATGGAAAAAGATCTCTTGGACTTGGAGTAAGAATATTCATGCCAGCATTCGGATTATTAGGAATTGACTTTGGCTATGGACTAGATAGTCAATACGATGGAGATCTTGTCTCTCACGGATGGGAAACGCACTTTGTTATAGGACAACAATTTTAGAATTATTTCGTTATACAATGTAAATAAACATGAATAGACTAGCTGTTCCATATTTAATTATAATAAGCTTATTAAATATAAATATTTCCTTTTCTCAAAAAGCGGAAAGAATTGGATATATAAATATGGAATATATTTTATCTAAAATGGAAGATTATAAAACTGCTAATCAACAGTTAGAAGAAAAAATAGGAAAATGGAAAAATGAAATTGAATTAATAAAAACAGAAATAAAAGTACTCAGAGATAGCTTAGAAATTGAAAGACCTTTACTTACGTTTGATATAATTGAAGACAGAGAATCCGAAATTAAATTTGAAGAGAAACAACTAAATGACTACCAAATAAAACGTTTTGGAGTAAATGGAGATTGGGTAACACAAGAATTATTGCTGATTAGACCAATACAAGACCAAGTACTAAATGTAGTTGAAGCAATATCAAAGCAAAAAAAGTTTGACAAAATTTTTGACCAATCTGCCGATGCAATTATGTTTTATTCCGAAAAAAAATACGATATTAGCGAGCTGGTTTTAAAAAGTATTTTAAAAACTGAAAAACTTGAAAAACTTAAGCTCGAATTTGAAGATGAAAAAACAAATCCCGAGTATGAAGCTAAAAAGAAGTTAATAGAAGAAACTAAAGCCAAAAAAGCTAAAGAAGTAAAAGCTAAAAGAGAGTTACTTTTAAAGCAAAGAGATGAAAAAAGGAAAGCCTATCAAAAAAGAAGAGATAGTCTTTTAGAATTAAGAAAAAAGAAAAATAACCCTAAAAAAAGTTAAAAAATGAAAACTTTTAAAACATTATCAAGTACTATTTTATTTTTATTTACTGTAGTTTCAATGACTGCCCAAAGTAAAGTTGCTCACATTAATTCTCAAGCATTAATTAGTGAAATGCCTGAAGTTAAAGAAGCTCAAGCTCAACTTGAAAAACTTCAAAAAACTTATGCTACAGAGATTGAAGCTTCAATGAAAGAATACCAAACTAAACTTCAGACTTATGGAGCAGATCAGCAAAACCAAACTGAAGTTACTAATCAAGCTCGAGCTAAAGAATTACAAGGAATGGAACAAAATATTCAACAGTATCAACAAACTGCTCAACAAGACATACAAAAGAAACAAGCAGACTTGTTAAAGCCACTTGTAGATAAAGCCAAAGCCGCAATTCAAAAAATTGCAAAGGAGCAAGGTTTTGACTACGTAATTGATGCAACTGATGGAGGAAGCTTAATTTTAGCTAACGGTAAAGATTTGATGGCTGAAGTAAAAGTAGAATTAGGATTTTAATAATACTTTTTCCAACTCTTTTAAAATTTTAAACTACCTAAAACTTTTAGGTAGTTTTTTTTTACTTTTGTTTAATGAATAACTCCCCTATAGGAATATTTGACTCAGGAATTGGAGGAATAACTATTCTAAATTCAATAAAAAATCTGTTACCCNACGAAAGCATAATTTATTATTCTGATAATCTAAACTCGCCCTACGGAAATAAATCTAAAATTGAAATTGAAAAATTAAGNTTCAAAAACGTAGAGTTTTTAATAAATAAGGGTTGTAAAATTATAGTAGTTGCTTGCAACACTGCTACTACAAACAGTATAAAAAAACTTAGAGCTAACTTTAATATTCCATTCATAGGTATTGAGCCAGCTATTAAGCCTGCAGCAATGAAAACTAAAAGTGGTTTGATTGGGGTTTTGGCGACAGAAGGAACACTATCTAGTCTACTGTTCGGCAAAACATCTAGTAATCATTCCTTAAATGTTAATATTATTGAAAAAAATGCAGAAGGTCTTGTTGAGTTAATTGAAAAAGGAATTTTTCATGGTGAAAAAATTGAGGAAATTTTAAAAAAATGTTTACTACCAATGATTGAACAAAAAATAGATCATTTGGTGCTAGGATGCACGCATTATCCTATTTTAATAAATACTATAAAATCCATAATTCCAAATACCATTAAAATAATTGACAATGGAGAAGCAGTCGCATTACAAACCAAAAGAATATTAAAAAAAAATCAAATAGAAAACAGTTCTTTAGAACTTAAATATTTATTTTATTGCAATGGATCGCCCATGTCACTCAATAAGATTTTAAATAATAAATTTACAGTCAACAAAGTATAAATGGAAAAACATATTATTAAATTCAAAGAAACTAGTAGAGAGGAAGAACTTGAGTTTTATTCAAATAATTTTTTGTCAGAAAAAAGAATTGAATTTGAAAAAATTGAAGAAACAAAACAATTTCCTCTAATTCAACAAATTTTTTACCTCCCGTTTGTTAAAAAAGTGATTTTAAATAAACGATCCGTTTATATAGAAAAATTAAATATTCTTGATTGGAAAGATGTTCAAAATGAACTCTGTAAACAAATGCAGGATTTTCTTAATGAAGGTGGTTTAGTTAGTCAAATTGATCAGAATAAAAATTCTCCTACAACAGTTTATGCCGAAAGTACTCCCAATCCTAATGTGATGAAATTTGTTGTCAACAAAAAAATAGTCAAAGGAGTTTATGAATTTAAAAATGTTAATGAAACTCAAAACGCTCCTATAGCAAAATCCTTATTTACTTTTCCTTTTGTAAAAGAAGTTTTTTTAGATTTTAATTTTATTTCCGTTACCCAAAACTCTGATTCAAATTGGGAGGAAAACACAATGGATGTAAGAGAGTTTATTCGATCTTATATTCAAGACAACAACACCTTGATTCATGAAGACCTTATTGAAGATAATTCTAATGTAGTTGAAGTTGACTTTGAAAAAATAGATGATATTTCTAAAGAAATTATTGATATTATTGAAAAACATGTCAAGCCAGCAGTTGCAGCAGATGGGGGGAATATTGTATTTCAATCTTATGACCAAGAAACTAAAAATGTAAATGTAATTTTACAAGGTGCTTGTAGTGGGTGCCCCTCATCTACAGTTACTCTAAAAAGTGGTATTGAAAATATGCTTAAAGAAATGCTTCCAGGAATGATATCTGATGTAAATGCAATAAATGGATAATTATTAAAACTATCCCGAGANAAATTCTTTCAAATAATCAGGTTCAAAATATGCAATATCTTCAAAATCTGAACTATTGAATTTTTGATAAGATAAAAAAGTCATTTCTTTAGCAGATGGAAAAGTATTGTTAATAGAGAAAATTAAATTAGAATTTTTTTTAATTAATCTCTCACATTTTTCTTGACCATTTCCTATAAAAAATAATTTATTTTCTGAAATATATTCATCAAAAGAGTTCTTTTTTATAATTTCTGGAATAACTTTTCTAACCATATTAAAGTTAGAATCAAAAACTGCTGAATACACCTCATCTCTTCTTGCGTCCATCACTGGAACAATTAATCCTTTTTTAATTTTTAATTGTTTTCCTAAAACGAGAAGAGTAGAAACAGATATTAGGGGTATATCTAAGGCATAACACAATCCCTTAGCCGCTGCAACACCAATTCTTAGACCTGTGTAGGATCCTGGCCCTTTACTAACTGCTATTGCTGACAATTTTTTTACAGAGACATGAGACTCTTTTAGAGATTCTTGAATAAAAGAATGCAGGTTGGTTGAATGAGAATATTTTTCNTCATTTTTTTCTTTAAGAAAAATTAACTTACCATTTAAAGAAAGTGAAATTGAACAGTTAGTTGTTGAAGATTCAATATTTAAAATATAAGACATANTAAAACTACTTTACAGTAATTGGAACTCCAAAATAAAATTCTAAAACTTTTAACTTAAAAATATAATCATATTTTGTTCTTATAAGCTCAGATTGTGCTAACTCATATCTTTGTTTAGCTTGAGTAAAATCAAAAGAATTCATTGCTCCAACTTGAAATTTATTCTGAGCATATTCAAAGGCTAGTTCTCGCGCATCAACTAGTTTTAGGGATGCTATATAAGCTTTGTATGCTCCCCTTGCATCATTAAATGATTGATTGACTGTGTTTTCTAAATCTAATTTTTTTTGTTCTAAAGAATTCTCGGTTCTTAAAATATTAATCTTTGTTTGATTCACATTTGACCTTCTAGATAAATTATTTAAAATGGGTATAGAGAGGCTAAATCCAAAATTTTGCCCAGCATTTAAATCAAATTGTTTTGAAAAAGATTGTGGATTTGCAGTTACCATTTTTGTATAAGGAGCCAAAACTCTTTCCCCCGACCCCTCAACAACTCCAATTGGTGTAAACACAATTTCATCGGTTGGTACAAATCTATCAGAGTAACCTATCCTAGAGCTGTAGGAGTAAAATGCAGATAGACTCGGCTTTAATAAAGCTTTTGATATTTCTAAATCTTTTTTAGCGATCTCTAAATTGGTTTCAAAAACTTTTATCTCTGTTTTATTATTTACAGCATAACTAAAAATCTCTTCTGGCGTTTTGCTCATTACATCAGAAATTGGAATGTCATAAGTTTCATTAGCAATCTCAAAATTTTCAAAATCATCAATTAATAACAATTGAGCCAAAGAAATTTTTGATAAGTAATAGCTATTTTGTGCATCTACTAAGTTTTTTTCTTGAGANGCTAGATTTGCTTCAATTTCATATAAATCACCTTTTGGAACAACCCCAGAATCAACTAACTCCTTTATCCTTTTCANTTCCTTAATAGTAATGTCTAATTGTAATTTTTGAACAGAAAGAGATTCTTTACTAAATAAAATCTGGAGATATGAATTAGCGACCAATAGTGCTACGTTTTCGGTCATGTCCTCTAACTGATATTGACTAGCCAGAATAGAAAGGTTTGCTCTATGTAACCTTTTTACATTTTGAAGACCACCATACACACTAATATTCATGTTTAAGTTCATGGAAGTAAACTGAGTGGTTACATTTTCTAATAATCCAGTTGTAATATTTTGATTTAATCCAATATTCCAAGAGTGATTACTGCCTATATTAATATTTGGGAGAAAACTTCCAATTGCTCCTTGTTTATTAATTTCTGAACCAGCATAATCTAATTGAGACTGTTTGATTGAAATATTCATTTCAAGGGCTCTATTAACACACTCTTCAAGAGTCCATGATTTTTGGGCTAACAAAATATTGGGAACAATTATTATAAATAAATACTTTAAAAATTTCATAATTTCTTTCTGTTTAATCAAAAGAAGTAGTTGCATCATCTTCACTTTCTACTTCGCCTCTTTTTATTGGTTCTGTTTTATTCCAAACTTTAATCTTGTCTGTTTTTTTAACTCCACTTATTAATTCTGCATTAACTCCATCTGAAATACCAAGTTTAACNTTTTTTCTAATAAATTTCTGACTTGTAGTTTCTATCTCTACGAAAGGAATTTTAGTTTTTGAATCATATTGGAGAAGAGCTTCACTAATTGCCAAAATACCTTCTTTTTTATCAGTGACAATAGAAGCATTGGCACTGTATCCAGCTCTAACCACATACTCGTCATCTAAATAGACTTCTCCTTCAATTTTAAATTGAATTGCGCCTGCAACNTCTGTTCCTTTAGGAGCAATTAACCTCAGTTTAGCTTTGTATTCTTTATTCTCAATAGCGCCAAGAGTTACTNTTAGCGGCATATTAACAGAAAGTTTACCTACTTCCCCCTCATCAACTTGTCCCTCAAATATCATTTTATTAAGATCCGCAATAGTAGCTATTGTACTTCCTGCGTTAAATGTATTTGCTTGAATTACTTGATCTCCTTCCTTAATGGGAATTTCTAATACCGTCCCTGAAACAGTCGCTCTAACATTAGTNTTGGTAATGGATGATCCTCCAGAGGAACCTAACTTTATTATTTGAAGGTCACTCTTTGNGTTGGATAAATTTTGCATGTCTTGACTATACCTTAATTCCGAAGAGTTAAATTCTTGTTCCGAAATAATTTCTTTTTTAAATAAAGCTTGATTTCTTTGGAATTCAATTTTTGAATTTTTCATTACAATTTGAGCATTTTTTACTCTTCCCTCTGCACTGTTAAGAGTCTGTTCGTTTGGAACAACTTTTATTCTAGCAATCAAATCTCCTGCTAAAATTTCGTCTCCTTCCTCAACATATATTTCCTGAATAATACCGGCTATTTGCGGTACTATGTTAACCTCATCTTCAGGTAAAACTTTTCCGGTAGCCACAATTTTCTCTTCAACAGTAGTCGTTATTAAAGTTTGTGTGTCATACACAATAGAGGATTTGCTGTTAGATTTTATAAAAAAGGCACTAGCAAATAAAATTCCTCCAATTAGCAATGTAATTCCGATGTATTTTAAATATTTCATATTAATTAATTATTTAATTATTCTTCTCTTAATGCGTCAATTGGTTTAACGCTAACCGCTTTTTGAGCAGGTATTATACCTATTAATGTTCCAAGTGTTATCATAAGTGCTAATGCTCCTAAAACATAAGGTATAGGCACTGTTGGGTTAGTGTATGGAAAATCTGTCATGTCTTCAGTTGCAGCATTAATACCATAAAGAACTAATGCACCTAAAATAATACCTATAACTCCTGCTAGGATAGTTAAGAAAACAGATTCTAAAATAATTTGAGACCTTACTTCAGATGGAGTTGCCCCTAACGCTCTCCTAATTCCAATTTCTTTTGTTCTTTCTTTAACTGATATTAATAATATATTTCCAATTCCAATGACCCCAGCTAATATGGTTGCAATTCCAACTACAAGAGATAAAAAAGTAAGGCCATTGGCAAAATTCATGGTTTTTCTAAAAATTTCCCCTAAGTTAAATCCCCCAATAGCACGATCATCATCTGGATGAATTTTATGTATTTGCTTTAAAGTTGCTTTTATATTTTTTTCCACTTCCAATCCACTAATATTTTCATCTGCAGATACCATAAAAAAACTAACATCGTCTCCAGTATTGAATATCTTTTTAAAAGTTGCAAAGGGAATGTAAATATCTCCATCATCTCCAAAACCACCACCTTGAACAAACTTATGTACTCCCACCACTACAAAGTTTAATTTATTAATACTTATAAATTTACCAATAGGATCTTCACCTTTCTCAAAAAGTTCTGCTAAGGTTCTTTCACCAATAACACATACTTTTCTTTCTTTTTCAATATCTGAATTATTTATAAATCTCCCTCCATCGAAAATTTTTGCAGTAGCTATTTTTATATATTCAGGAAATTCACCATAAATAGCATAGGTTCCGGTTTTATTTCCTCTCACTATATTTCCTCCAGCAGAACCAAAAACACCAGCTACTTGTCTAGGTGCAATAAACTTAATCCCTTTTACTCTTTTTTTAATAATTTCGGCATCTCCTAATTTTAATTGAATTGCCCTTTCAGATTTATATCCTGCATATGGAATACTCGTGTACTGAGCCCAGACAAAAATACTATTAGATGCTATAGACTGAAAAGCTCTTTCAAACCCATTATCTAGTCCTTTGGAAGAACCAGCNAAGGTAATATATATAAAAATACCCCATAATACTCCTATCATAGTGATAACAGTTCTAACCTTGTTTTTTTGGATAGATCCAAAAATTTCTTGCCAAGTGTCTTTGTCAAATAATCTTTTCATATCAATCGTCTCTTAAAGCTTCTATAGGTTTTATACTTGCAGCTCTTTTGGCAGGAAGATATCCTGCAAAAGCTCCAAAACCAATTAATAATATAGTTGCAGCCAAAGCCGTATTCAAATCTACATATGGATCAGTAATATAATAATCCTCTTCTAGGGTATTACCAACTAATTTTAGTACGCCTATTCCTGCTAATAATCCAGCATAACCTGAAATAGAAGTAATAAAAATTGCTTCTTGAAGAATCATCCCTATAATTGAACTAGGGGTTGCCCCAATAGCCTTTCTAATTCCTAATTCTTTAGTTCTTTCTTTTACCACAAAAACCATTATGTTGGAAATTCCTATTATACCTGCCAATAAAGTACCTATACCAACAAATAAAATAATGGAGGAAAGTGCACTTTTAAATTGGTCGTTTTCTCTTAAATTAGATGCTGCGCTTCTAATAAATATTCCTCTTGGATCTGTTGGATCAATGAATTTCTTTTGTTTTAAATATTTTTTTAATTGATTTTCAAAAGCAACTGCTCCAGCATAACCCAGTTCTGGCTTGTATGAAATGATAATTTGACCCAATTTGTCTGTATTTTTTTGAATAAGTTGAAGAGTAGTATAAGGTGTATATACTATTCTCTCCTCATTGTCTCCACCATCATCTTGAAAAACTCCTACAACTTTCCAAGATCTTCCTCCACCAGAAACAAACTTACCAATAGCATCTTCCCCATTAAATAAATCCAATTCTACTAACCTTCCTATTACTACATTTCTCTCTTTATTTTCAACATCCAGACCATTAATATATCTTCCTTTCATCATTATGGTCATTTCATTTTTTTGATGGGAAGGTGCGACTCCTCTAATAGAATAATTATTTGATTCTAATTTGTATCCAACGTTACCGCTTTCTGTCATTCTAGGGGTTATACCATCAATATAAAATGCAAACCTAGAAGTAATATCCTTTAAATCTTTATTATCAAATTCTATTCTGCGATTAGCTTTATAACCCATGTAAGCTTTGGAAGTTCTTCCAGATCTTACCCACATGGTATTTAAAGCGTCGTCCTTAAAAAATTTATCAAAAGTATTGTCTAATCCATTTCCAAAACCAAAGAGAACCACAAATATTANAATACCCAAAGCCACAGTAAAACCTGAAAGAAAAGTTCTNAGCTTATTCTTTTTAATTGAATCAAATATTTCTAGCCAGCGGTCTCTACTAAACATTAAATAGCTTTTATCATTTTATTTTTTTTGTCTTCCATTATTACTCCGTCCTTTAGCCTTACAATTCTAGAACACATTTTAGCAATATCCTCCTCGTGGGTAACAATTAAAATTGTTTTACCATTCTTATTTATATCTTGAATTAGAGCCATTACTTCCTTAGAAGTTTTAGAATCTAAAGCTCCAGTCGGTTCATCAGCAAGAAGAACCTTAGGTTTAGAAACAAGAGCTCTAGCAATAGCTACTCTTTGTTTCTGACCTCCTGATAATTCACTTGGTAAATGAGTTGCCCATTCCTTTAGACCTACTTGATCCAAATACCTTAAAGCCTCCTCCTCTCTTTCTTTTCTTTTTACACCTTGATAATAAAGAGGCAGGGTTACATTTTCTAATGCAGTTTTATAATTAATCAAATTAAAAGATTGAAAAACAAATCCTAAAAATTTATTTCTATAATTAGCTGCTTTGGTTTCGTCTAAATTCTTAATAGGAANTCCATCTAAATCATAAGATCCTTCATCCAAAAGATCTAACATTCCTAAAATATTTAATAAAGTAGATTTTCCAGAGCCTGAGGATCCCATTATTGCTACCAATTCTCCTTCTTCTACATTAAAATTAATACCTTTTAAAACATGTAGAGAATTAGATCCCATTTTATAGGACTTATGTAAATCTTTTATTTTAATCATAACCTATTAACTATTATATAATTCATATCAACAATAATGCCCAAAACTAACATTTATTTATTCGTTTTTATAAGATTGTAATTGTTTAAAAAAATCTTCAAAAGAGGTTCTTCCTTTTTTTGTTATCGAATAGTCAGTTGTTGGATAACTTTTTTGAAAATATTTTTCAATNTTAATTAGGTCAGCCTCATTTAATTTCTTCANCTGGATACTTAAATTACCTTTAGTTGACTCTGTCACATCTAGTAATGCTTTAAAATTACAAGTCTCGACAGTCATTAAAAATGATACTGTTTTAAGCCTTATTGGGTTAAATAATAATTTTTCTATTTCCTTATTCATTCTTGTTTTGAAAATAAAGAGCAAGACCTGGTATTAACATCCCAAAAGTAATTCCAATAACATTAACTAAAAGAAGATGGATTTCTGGGTTGTAATAGTTGTAAAGGGTGAAAATTAATAATCCAACACCTCCTAATGTAACTTGCTTGAATTTTATTATGGAACCAGACATGATTAAAACTAGTGCCAAAAGAAATAAAACATCTTGAACTGGATTAATTCTAGAATAAACAGAAATACCAACTATGGAAATCCAAGCAATTCCAAATACTCCCCAAATAATTCTGATGACTCTTGAAAGTTGTGTCTCATATCCAATTTTATTTCCTGAATTTATATTGTAATAAGTAGTGTAAATCATGCCGAGTAAAGGGATTGAAACCCAATAAATTGTTGATGAATAGTAACTGAACTGAACTATGGAAGGAAAAAAATAATGAAATAAACTCATGAAATTTATTAAAACTCCCCAGAAAACAAGGTTGAATCCAAGAGGTTTTAAATTATTTTTTGTTTGCCTAATAGCATCGTTAATAATGCTTAGCTGTTCTTCTTTAGTCATAAAATTTGTTAAATATTACATAAATATAAACTAGTTTATTTTATAAACATAAATAATTAAAACTCTTCCCAGAAATTAGTCGTGAACTCGTCTAAATATTCTGGTAAAATTTCATTTTTTTCTTCTATTTTATCAAAATATTTAATGTCAATATTTTTAGATTCAAAGATTTGTAGTTGTATTTTTCTTATTGAATTAACTACTAAATCTAACTTAAATGAAATTTGATTTTGCTTATTCCTTCCTTTCACAAACTTGTTTTTTTCAACAATCTTTAGAGGTCTATCAATCCCAAATTTTCTTCCATTAGATACTTGAAAATAACTCAAAGAATATTTTTCTTTATTTAATTTTGAAAAAATCATTTGACCCTCATTTAAATAAGTATTAGCAGAAACGCCCAGAAGCTTGAATTTAAATAGAGATTTTACATTTTCAAAATCAATTCTTACAACTGCAAAATCATCTGAATTAATATAGAGAGTTCCCTTAAAATCTTTAGATCCTTTTGGTTCGCAAGAAATAATATATACCAACTGAGTTCCTAAATAAGTTAGCTCTGGTTCACTGAATCTATACCTGTTTGAGTTTAAAATAAAATCTAATTTGGTTCCTTTATTAAAAAAAAGATTAGAATAAAGGCTCGCTATTCCTCTTTTTTGAAATACAGCGAAGTTTTGCTTTCTTTTAAGCTCCGCATCTTTAGCTTTTTTCAAAACTTCCTGGTTAGTGCTATCNATATCCCAAAGACCATTAAAGTTTAAATCTCCAGAAAATGGNAATAGACCNGACCTGATTTTAAAATACGAACTAGATTTAAGGTTTTCTTTTAAAGCCTTTTCTAGTTTTGAATTCAATGAATTTAAAATTTCTTCGTCTTTTTTATAGGTTTCCCTTGACTTAATTAAATTTATTTTCTGATTGTTTTCCTGAAAATTCCCATAGTAATAGCATAAAGTTTCAGTAGCATTTTTATTTTCTTTTGGAATGTTAATAAGCAAACTGTCCATTAAAGAGGAATTAACTTCTTTAATAGAGGATTTAAACTTATTTATTTCAAACTTATCAATGTTACTTTTATACTCTCTCCTATAAAATATTCTTTTTTCAGTTATTTCAGTTTGATAGTTTTGTGAGATTCCTGACTTAACTTTTTCTATAATTTCTTTGGAGCTTAATTTTCTATTGGTCAATATTACATTGCTTAATTGTATCGGCTTGGGACTTAAAAAAACTATGCTATCGTTGAACTGGTTTAAAGAAAAAGAAACTTTATCGTAACCCATAGAGGAAATAAAAAGAGAATCTTCATTTTTTAATTCTTTTTTTATTAATTCGAAATCTCCATTTTCATCGGATATAATTCCACTACTATTTGAAAAATAAACGGTCGCAAATGGTATTGGAGATAAAGTTATAGAGTCTAAAACCTTAACTATAGTAGATTGTGCATTAATATTACAAGTAAATAATAATAAAAATAGATAGGTTGTTTTTTTCATGTTATCAATAAAAAAGCTGGTATTTATACTCAAAATTATTCAGAATTAAATTTTTAAATATATCATTTTCCTGAAAATCTATAATTATAGCAGGGAGAGATAATATATTAACTATTAATAGAACAACCCAAATTGCAAATATGACAATAAAAACATAACGATTAATAACACTTTTTTTAAAAACTATTTTAGTCGTTAAAACAATTAACATAAACACAAATATTAGAAGACTAAGACATAAGTTAACTGTAAAATAAAAGGGAATTATTTCTAAAATTTCATTTAAAAAAGCATTACTAATAATTTAAATTGAATAAGAATTATAGTAATTGTTACACTGATTAATAACAAAGAAAATAAGGAGGCAGTAAAAAATAATATTAATTTTAAAAATTTTAGTAAAATACAAATTGTCTTTTCAAGAATAGGGGCTATTAATCTAAAAGGAAATAGAAGAGTTTTTGTTAAACTGCTTTCTTTATCATTTACTGTTCCCGTTTTTTTTTTAATAAAATCTTCCAGATTTGATAAATTTACATTGAATCCTGACATATTCATTTTTTGTCCAATGGTTTTGGCCTCTTTGGTGAAAAACCATAGTAATAGATAAAACAACAATCCAGCACCGCCAAAAAACAAACTAACCACAAAAACAACTCGAATTATATTGACATCAATCTTAAGATAATTTGAAAGACCTTTAGATACTCCACCAAATACTCCATTTTCTTTGTCTCTAAAAAGTATTTTTCTCAAATTAGGATCAAAATCTTTTGATGGAATTCCTATCCATAAAATAATATAAACTATTAAATTAAGAGGAACTGCTATAAAAAATAAAATCCTAACAATTATCGGGTCAATTTTAAAATATTCTGCTATTCCTGAACAGACTCCAGCAATAATTCTATTACTTGAATCTCTGTATAGTTTATTGCTTTTTATCTCTTCTTTAGGGCTATCTTCTTCGGAATCATTGTAGATCTCTTTAAAATCATCTAAAGAACCCATAATTTCAATAATCCCTTTGACATCATCTAAATTGATACACTGTTTACTAGATGAAATTTTTGATGAAAAATTTTCAGCAATTCTAAGCTCAAAATCTTTGATAATTTCAGAATCATTATCAATTGTAGCAAAATAAGTTTTAATTGAATTTAAATACTTATTTAAAACCTCATAAGCACACTCTTCGATATTAAAAATTGAGTGACCAATGTTTATTGTAAGTGTTTTTTTCATTTGTTTTTATCTAATTAATTCCTAAAATATTTTAAGATTCTCTTCAAAAGATTTATCTTAAATTCCAATAATAGCAGAAATAGTTTTTTCATTTTTTAGTTTTTAATAACTTCTTAACTGACGCATCTAACTCATTCCATGAAACAACCAATTCCTTTATATGTAAAGTTCCCTTGTATGTAATTGAATAATATTTTCTTGGTGGACCCTGATCTGATTCACGCCAAACATGTTGAATATATCCAGATTTTTTTAGCCTATTTAACAGCGGATATACGGTACCTTCAACAACTATTATTTTAGAATTTTTCAGTTCTTCAATAATATCAGATGTGTAGACCTCGTCTCTAGATATTATTTGTAGAATGCAAAATTCTAAAAGGCCTTTTCTTATCTGTATTTTAAAATTTTCGGCGCTCAAGCTATAGATTGTCTAATTCGTTCTTTTCAATAGTTATAATAATAATTTCTTTTTTTTCTTTTTCACCTTCTTTTTCTTCTTCCTTTTCTTCAAAAGAAACCACCCACTCACCTTTAAGACCATCTATATTCTCACCATCAATAGTCAAGTTAATGTCATTTTTTACTGTGACGTTTGGTTCGACATCGAATCTACAAGAATTAAAAAAAAAAGTCATCAACAAAATCAGTAATATTTTTTTCATAGAGTTAATTATTTATTATACATAGTACTTTGTAATACATAGTAGTAAAGATAAAAAAAAATTCACTAATAGCAACTACTTCTTAAAAAATCTGAAATACAAGAATGCAAGGGTTAAAAATCCTAACACATATGGGATAATCATTAAATACACAATGCCGTCATTTAAACTTTCCGCGGCTTTTTGATCTGCCCCAGATTCTAAAACCGCCCTACACATCGCGCATTGATAATTATATGTAAACAGTAAAATACTCATTAGTAATATGGGGATATCATTAAATAAACTACCACGCCAGTTACAGCTACATAAAGCCAAATTGGGAAAGTGATTTTAGATATTTTCTTGTGCTGGTCAAATTGAACCTGAATAGCCTTAACGTAGCTAGTAAGAACTAAAGGAATTAAGATTATAGACAAAATTATGTGTGTTATTAATATAAAATAATACACATAGGCTATTGCTCCTTCTCCTCCAAAAGGTGTTGGGTCAGAAGTCATATGGTATGCAATATACATAACCAAAAAAACCAAAGACAGTGCAATACATGTTTTCATGATTCTTTCATGTAAAACTCTTTTTCCGGCCTTGATTGCTCTAAGGGCTAATACTAATAAGACAGCTGTAAAACCATTGATAGTTGCATATATTGGAGGTAGAAATGTAAGAGGAGTGGCATCAGGAATTTTGACAGTAAATAAAATAGCAACAACGACAGGAATAACTATAGAAACTACTACAATTAAGATATTATATATTTTTGATTTACTATTCTCCATCATTTAACAACTTTAATATATCTTCTTTTAACATGTCAACCCCTTGTTTTTCAGAATTTTCATCTTCAATTCCCAAATAATAAACTATCGGAGAGCCCATAGAGTTGGTTCTTGAGCGAATATAGCCGTTCTGGTCTATTAAAGCAAAAAAGCCTTGGTGTTCAAACCCACCCGCAACATCTGGATTAATGGATGAAAAAATATTAAATCCAGAATTGGAAAGATCATAAATATCAGTAACATCTCCAGTTAAAAAGTGCCAATTTTTGGATTTAACTTCAAGTAATTCTGAATACTCTTTTAAAACTTTCGGAGTATCATGATCCGGATCAATAGTAAAAGAAGCGATTCCAAAATCATCTCTGTCCCCAAACTCATTGTCAAGTATTTTCATGTTTTTATTCATTTCAATACAAATAGAAGGACAGGATGTAAAGAAAAATTCAGCAATAAAAACCTTGCCTAAAAAATCTTCATTACCAATAAAGAGATTGTCTTGGTTTAAAAAAACAAAGTCTGATACTTTCTTTTTTTCACCATTTAATTTTACAAAGCTTAATTCTTTTGAATTATCTAATCGAGTGTCATACTTAATGTTATTTGCCTCAAATCTTTCCATAATTTTTGGAAAGAACCAGATTCCAAAAATCAATATTATAAATGAAATTCCTATGTAAGAATATTTTTTCATTTAAAGCTGATCTTTATAAATATTATTCTTTTTAAGCGCCATTCTATACTCTGCCAAAATAACTTTTACATCATCCACCATGTTGTTATTTATATCAGCAACAAATCTTGAGTCATATCCGAATTTTGCACCATCCTCATCATCTCTTCCTCTCAAATTCCCCTTTCTATCAATTATAAAAACATGAGAAGTTCCTAAATTAGAATCTAGTTTAATATCTGTTTTCAAACTGTTAAAAACATTCATTAAATTTTCATCGCTCATTGTAATAAACTTCCAATTAGTAAAATCTGTTTGGGTAAGTCTATTCATTTCCTTAATTAAATTTTCAGTTAAGATTTTTGTACCCTCTGGCTGAATCATTATAAACTGAAAATCTTTGAATTCGTTAAACCTTTTAAAAATTTCTTGATTTAGATTTCCCGCATCGCCATATTTCTCTTCAATATTATTTCCAAAAAAACCAAGAACTGTTATTTTGTCTTTTAGACTCTCGTTGGAAATATCAGAGATGTCCTTAACATTTTTCGTTAGCACTGGAAGTTTGGCAAAATGATTTATACCAGAAGCAAAAAAAAGATAAACTACTAGAGGCAAAACAAACAGCGTAGTAAGAACAACGTACTTTTTCATAAAAGAAAATTATTTAGTTTGGACTAAAAATTCCAACTGACAAAACCTTCGTACATCACGTCAAAAATATAATTCCCTTCGACAAGAAGAATAAATACCAAGTATGCAATTAGAAAAATAAGAGTAATCACAACTGAAGCTTGAAGACCACTTGTTTCATCTCTGAGATGCATAAAGTCCCAAGCTATATAATATGCTTTTACTAATGTTAGAATAATAAAAATCCAATTAATGATTTTTGCACCCAAAAAAATGTTCATCAATACTTCAGGCTTAACAATTCCTAAAACAACTTCAATGATTGTTACTATAGAAAGAAATATTAAAACTCCCCATATTTTTGATTGATTAGACCTGAACTTTAAAAGTCCTCTAAAAATCTCTAATTTATGTGTATTATCTGCCATTTGTAAAAGTTATACTAGATAAAAGAATGTAAAAACAAAAACCCAAACTAAATCGACAAAATGCCAATATAAACCAACTTTTTCTACCATTTCATAGTGACCTCTTCTCTCGTATGTTCCGACAAGAACATTAAAGAAAATGATAATATTAATAACCACGCCAGAAAAAACATGAAAACCATGAAAGCCGGTAATAAAAAAGAAAAAATCTGCAAACAATCTATTCCCATATTCGTTACGAACTAAATTAGCCCCTTCAACCACATATTTAACTTCATTAATTTTTTCTAACGATTCTTCTCTGCTTAAAATAATCTTGTTGCCTTTTTCATCAATTTTTTCAGTTTTAATCACAATATCTGNATTTGAATTAAAACCAGTAATGATTTCATCTACTGTAAAAGAAGGTAAAGTAGGCTCATTGTAAAACCAAACTCCTTGTTTGCTATCATGCTGAACTCTTTCATCTGGAATTTCAAAAGCGATTTCTTCCAGTCCTACTCTTTTTTTAGGATTGTCTTTGTAAACAAATTGATAAATTTGCCCCCCAGTAGTTTCTACAGCACCATATTCTCCATTAATAAAATTTTTCCATTCCCAAGCTTGAGAACCTACAAATATTGCTCCTCCAATTATAGTCAAAGCCATATAAAATGTAACCTTATCTTTCTGCATATGATGCCCCGCATCAACAGCCAAAACCATTGTGACAGAAGAAAAAATCAAAACAAAAGTCATTAAAGCCACATAATACATTGGGGCATCTACCCCATGAAGAAAAGGGAAGTGATTAAAAACTTCATCAGCAATTGGCCAAGAATCTATGTTTTTAAATCTAGAAAATCCATATGCTACAAGAAATCCAGAAAATGTCAAAGCATCTGAAACAATAAAAAACCACATCATCAGTTTTCCATAACTAGATTTAAAAGGCTGGTTACCTCCACCCCATAAATCCTCGTCTTCTATTGTTGTTGAAATTGTTGAACTCATTTGTGTACTAAAATTAAGATTGTAAAGTTACAAATTTTAACTATTTAAAGAAATATAAAAAAACAAACAAATACAGCCATAAAACTCCAAGAAAATGCCAAAAAGTAACTGCCAATTCAAATCCTAATTTTTCAACTTTGTATTTGTTTTTATAATTATTTGCCATAACTACAATTAGCACTATTAAACCTGCAAAAAGGTGAGCTAAATGAAGAACTGTTAAGACATACAAAAAAGATGTTGTGACTGTACTTTGAGCTCCAGTGAAAAAATAACCCAAGGAGACCAGTTCATTGAAACCTAAAAATTGAGATATTACAAATATTATTCCCAAAATAAAAGTAACAAAAAGCCAAAATGTTGTTTTTGAAACGTCGTTGTTTTTTACATTTTTTTTGGAAATAGCAATAGAAATACTACTTAAAAAAATTACTAAAGTGCTAATTATAAATGCGAAAGGCAATTCAAAATCTTTTAGCCAGTCTGGCCTTGATTTACTTACAATATATGCACTTGTTAAGCCAGCAAAAGTCATGGCAATACTAAGCATTGAAAATAAAAGCATCATTTTTTTTGCCTTTATTGTTTTTAAGCGAATTTCTTGTTCATTCAACTCCATATATATATTTTATCAATTACGTAAACTATTTGTACTAACGTCAAACATATTACACTTGCGGCAAATAAACTTTTTGCTGAGTCAGTAGTCATCTTATTGTATAAATTAACAGAAAAATACAGCATCACTAATCCAATGATGCCAATTAAAATTGCAGAAAAAACAGAAAGGTGTAAATCTCCTGTGAGACCACTCACTGGAAAAACAGAAATCATAATCATCCATATTGTATAAAGAACTGTTTGAAGTGCAGTAGCTTTATCTTTCTTTTTAGTAGGCAACATATTAATACCTGCTTTTTTATAATCTTCGTGAAGCATCCATCCAAGGGCCCAAAAATGAGGGAATTGCCAAAAAAATTGAATAGCAAATAAAAACCACGCTTCAATGCCTAAACTGTTAGTAGCTGCTACCCAACCAAGCATGAAGGGAATAGCACCTGGAAATGCACCAACAAATACAGAAAGAGGAGTTTTTGTTTTTAAAGGAGTATAAACACAAGCATATACAAAAATAGATATAGCTCCAAAAAGTGCAGTTTTAGGATTTATTTTATACAAAATTACTATTCCAACTAGGGTAAGAAATACGGAAATTATAAAAGCAGTTGAGACAGAAACTCTTCCTGATGGAATTGGTCTATTCCTGGTTCTATCCATTAAAACATCTAAATCTTTTTCAATTATTTGATTAAATGAGTTTGAGGCACCAACCATGCAGTAACCTCCAATAACAAGCAGCAAAACAATGGATGTGTCGTAAGTTTCTGCAGCGATTAGATAACCTGCTATTGAAGAAAAAACCACGCTAATTGCTAGTCTTGCCTTAGTTAATTCAAAGAAATCTTTTAGTGTAGATTTAAATGTATGATTAACTGAATCAATTTCTGTTTTGTAGGAACTAATAGCCATAAATTAAATAGGGCGCAAAGTTAGCACAGAATAATAGAGTAAACAATTATTTGATTGATATTTAAGTCTTTAAAACTAGTCTAATTTAATCTAAATGTAACAGGAATGCTAAAAGGCACCCTAACTGGTCTTCCTCTCTGTTTTCCAGGTGTCATTTTAGGAAGTTTATTAATAATTCTAACAGCTTCTTTTTCCAGGTTTTTATCTGGTCCCCTACTTCTAATTCCACTTATACGTCCATCTTTTCCAATCATAAATTGAACAAAAACTCTTCCTTGAATACCCATTTCTTGAGCAATTTCTGGGTATCTAAAGTTATCGATGATATGCTTTTGAATTTTTTCTTGAAAACATTTTCTTCTTTGAGACTTAGCAACTTTTTCACAACCTGGAAATAATGGAACATCCTCAATAATAGCAAACGGAACATCCAAGTCCAGTTCTTCTTCCATAACCTCTACCTCCTCAACAATTTCTTCTTGATCTGTTTCCGTTGATTCTATTATTGTTTCTTCTATTTCCTCCTCATCCTCAACTATCTCAATAATTTCAGGAGCTGGTGGTGGTGGTGGTGGTGGTGGTGTTTTAATTTGTTCAGTAATCGGAATTTCTTCGTCGTCATCGTCTTCAACATTTAATGATTCCAAATCATATTGCCTTTCATAAGATTTAAACTCAATTGCTTGCCAGGAAACAAGTAAGACTAAACATAAGCCAAATGCTAACATCAAACTACTATATTTTCTTAAATCAGCCTGTGGATTTTTTTTTCTTTGCATAATTGATTTATATACTTNAAGCTAAAATAATTTTTTTTTTTTAAAATGAAAGCTATAACTGTTTATTTTTAAGAATATACAGGGAACTTATTGAAAACCCTATAAGAATTCCTAAACTATTTGCAATAATGTCCGCAATTTCAAAATATCTTCCAATTGGTAATATTCCTTGACAAATTTCTGTGATGAGTCCTATAAAAAAAACTAGTGCTAAGTAAGACCATTTAATTTTTTTTATTTCTAAAAATCCTAATATTAGCCACATAACTGACATAATTAGATAAACTATAAGATGAAGAAATTTATCAAATTGAAAAAGCTCAAATTTCGGAAATGGAAGTTGGGGAATTGGAATTGTAGAAATTATAATTATTAAAACAGTGTAAAGGAATGTGACTTTTTTTAACACAGTCTTAAGCTCCAATAAGTTCCTTATAAGATTCTGAATTTAAGAGTTCTTCTAATTCCTCAGGATTTTGAATTTCCATTTTTATAATCCATCCTTTTTCATAAGGGTCGTCATTAATTAATTCTGGATTATCTTCTAAACCTTCATTCATTTCTGTAATTTTTCCTGAAACTGGTAAAAATAAATCTGATACAGTTTTAACTGCTTCTACAGATCCAAAAATTTCTTCCTTTTGTAATTCCTCACCCAAAGCTTCGATTTCTACATAAACAATATCACCAAGTTCACCTTGAGCATAATCNGTTATCCCAATAATTGCCTGATTGCCCTCTACTTTAACCCACTCGTGATCTTTAGTGTATTTTAATTCCGGTCTAATTTCCATCTTTTAATTTTTATTTGGTAAATGTAAGTTTTAAAAATATTTTTTCATAACAATTTTTATTCCCCAAAATTATACCTTAAAGTCATTCCGGATCTTATAGTAGTTTGAGGAAAAGCAGTAGAAATGGCAAACTCTGAAAATAAATGATCATAAAAAAATACGGCATTAAAACTTTTACTTAAAGCATAATCAGCAGAAAATTTCATTGAATATATAGATTGACCTGCCGTAACTTTATTGTCAAGAATATCTAAATTTCTAATAATGGTAATGTTGTCACGTAAACTTAAATCAGCCTTTAGATTCAAATCTCCTTTTGAAACTCTTTGACTTCCTCCAATTCCATTTCTAAATTTTAAATCTTTGATTCTGTAACCTAAACCAATAGAATAATCCATCCCTGAAATTTCTGTTAGCAGATTATTGTCTAAACTTAACGAAAGAGCTCTGTCTTTTTTTAATTCCATTACAACTCTCATAGAGTTTTTTAATTCCATGTCTATTTTTAAGAGAGGATTAAATTGCTCCACTAGATTTATATTTGTATATAAAATTTCATTTAAAAAATTTCCTGATGTATCTTTTAATTGGTCATTTGATGAATCAAATTCTAAATTAGATTTATAATTATTTAAAGTATAACTAGATCTATAAGAATGTCCCAGACTAAATCTTTTAAACCTTTCTTTAATAAATTTAATATTAATTAAACCTGTATATTGAATAGACCAGTTAGGCAATGGGGTGCTTCTAATTGCACTTAGAGAAATTGTAGTTGGATCTTCTCCAGAATAAGCAGAAATAAATGAAGGAATTAAAACAGATTGATTATTTTTTCCATAACCTTTAGGAAAACCATCTTCGTCAAATTCTCCATTTGAATTTCCATTAACAAAAGCTAACCTTTCAGCAATTATCAATCTGTTGTTTTGAAAATTCAAAAAGGTTTCCGATTTATATTGATCGCTATTTTTGAAAGCTGTTTTAATTAAAATGGAGGAAATAGCAAAGTTTCCAGATGAATTGGGAGTAAGTGCATTGTACTGATTTTCAGAAATTAAAAAGTTTTCTGAAAAATTTTCTGAGTATGTTCTATTAGCCTTTATATCAATTTTTAAGTCTTTAATCCAACTTATTTCAGCAATTAAATCAAACTTAGTATTGAAAACTCTAGAGTACTGTTCATTAAAACTGGGAAAATCTGTTAACCATCCATTTTTTGCAGCCTCATATCTAATATCTGATTGGCTTCCAAAAACAAAAGCTAAAGAGGGTTTGGAGGTCCCAAAAAATCCCAAAGATTGAGTATAACCAGGTAAAACCTGACCATTATTTTCAGCATAATTTAATTTTAATCTTGTAAGGCCTGTAGCTAAACCAATTATTGAATTAGTTAATTTATCTTGAACTTTTTTAGGTTTTTTCTTTTTTTCTAATCCAATATTTTTATAAAACTTAGACATATTAAAAGAAGCATTCATAGCGTGAGTATTGGCGTTTTGAATTGTATTTACACGACCTAAAACATTACCTAACTCATCCTCAACTAGAGCCATGGCATCAGAACCTCTTTCCCAGTTAAAATCTCCCGAATAATTATAATTACTAGAAATAAAATTAATAAATGGAAACAATTTAAAAGGTAAATCATAACTCAATCTAAATGATTGATTGTGAGAATTAGTTTCTCCGGTATTCCAAAAGCCATCCCAAATTTCAAATTCTTTATTAACTATATTATTCCCCTCTGAATCAGTTTGATAATAATTCTTAACTATACTGTTGTTTGATGCAGAAAAATCTAATCTCAAAGAGTTTGTTAAATTTTGACTCAAGCTAAGGTCCCAATCAAAAAGAAAGTTTCTTTGTTGAATATCAGGTAAAGCAATTTGTTTTGAAGCATCTGCACCTTCTATGTAAACCTCTCTAAATCTTTGACTGTTGAAACTTCTATTGATATTAGTATTGAAAGAAACACTTGAAAGAAGTGGGTTAATATTGAATTCACTAATCCATTGCAAGTATTTATTTTCGCTAATAAATGCAATTGATTTAAAAGGTGAAATAACAAAAGGCTCAAAACTAAAACTATATTGAGCTCCTGCTCTAACTGTCTTACGAGTTAAGTTTTCTACTTCATAATCATGTTCTTCTTCTTGATTATAATTATAGGAAAAATCAAAATTTTCAATATCATAAAATCTTTCTTTTTGATCTTGTGATCTATTTTTTTTCAAACCTAACAAGCTAATACTCTTGGACTTTTTAAATGAAATTGCTTGTTCTCTTATTGAATCTCTTTGACTTTTTCTTTGAGCAGAACCCAATCGATCACTTAGTTTTATATCCTGATAAAAAGGATCGTATTCCGGGGTGGTTATTTGTTGGTTTACACTATATGCTAATGGAACTTGTATTCCCCATTTTTCAGGAAGAAATTTTCCAAAATTAGCGCTACCAATAAATCCATATTGTTTAAATTCTTCTCTACTTCTTTGATTTGGTGTTTTATCTATAGATCCAAATCCAACGGTTGACATTTTTCCAGAAACAGAAAAATTAGCAACATCAGCAATATTAGCATCAAGAGAACCTAATGCAGACCATCCACCTTTTCCATCTATTTCAGAGAGTCTTAATTCATTAAACCAAACTTCTGCATTTAGTACGTCCCCATTTTGTGTGGAAGGGTTTTTTACTCCAATCATTAAAGTTTTTATTCCTCCAATCGTTGGATTTCCTTTAATTGCAAACTTGTATTTTTTGTCTCCAGGCAAACCGGAAATTGAGGAAAACTCGTCAATAGCTTGGAGATCTTCATTAAAATATAAAATCTCTGATAAGTTTGAGCTACCTGTGATAGCTAAAGCCTTTAATTTGGTTAATGTTTCTAAAGAAAAATCAATAGAATTTGATTCCGGCTCCCAAACCTGATCTGCACTAAATTTATTAGAGCTACCTTGACTAAAGGCAGTTGGTTTTAAAGGTACTTCAATTTGATAATAATTGTCTGTAAAATCGGAACCCATACGAATAAAACCAACTAATCTTTTATCATAATCTTCTGTAGAACCTTCACCAGGCAATACTGGACTGCCCTCAACTGATTCTGCATGTATAAACATTTTTAACGTCTTATATTGTCTCATGTCAAAATCTAAATTTTTATATACTGCCCTTGAATCTTTAGGTTGAAGACTAGTTACCTTAAGGGTCATTGACTGTTCATTTTGCCTTATAATTGAGCTGTTTGAATTTATTTCTTCTCTTTGTACACCAGGTGGAAGAATATAATTAACTGGAACTCTGTTCTCGTTTTCTAAAATATTCACTGAACCAATATCAAAAGATGTATTAGGGTAGGAAATATTCTCCTTGTTTAAATTTTTAGAATATCTTTTCCAATCTGTTCTTACTAAATCTAGAGTTCCAAATCTGAGAGTAACTGGGTTAGAAAAATCTTTTAATAAAATTCTCATAAAACGGATAGATCGTAAATTATCTATTCCATTAACTGCATTGAAGTATGGGCTGTACTTACTGCTCTTGTAAAATTGTTTAAAAACCGGTACTTTAAATTGAATCCATCTAGTTTTTTTTGTTTGCCCATTTGGAAGTTCAACCTCTACATTATCTCTAACATCACTAATAAAAGGATGATTTCCTACATCCATATTTTTTTTAATTGGTATACTGTATTCAAAATAACTATCAATAGTATTCATTGTATTATCTTGATTTACATCTTCAGTGTCTGGTACAGTTGTAGAACCTCTGTTAGCATTATCACTTGAAACTGGGGAATTTCCTTGAGTTCCGTTGTAGTTTTTATACCTTTTTAAAATACCACCTTCAGTATTCAAATAATATTGATAATTATCTCCAGCAGGATCTGCATTTGATCCATTAAAATATTTTTCTAATTCATCCTTATCACTTAATCCATCATATCCTAAATCTTGAACTATTCTATTATTAGCATCTGAATCAAAAGAATATACTAAAGACTGTGTGGCAGGCGAAATTCCCCATTTCGAATTATTTATAATTTGTTGTGAATTTGCGGTTGGCAAACCATTCTCATATAATTTTTTTCCATCTTTTAAAATATCTTCTGAAATACTTCCAAGGTTAAAAACTAAATTACCCAAGTAATTTTCACCAGAGGAATTCTCCTCAAAAGTGTCTAGCAACCAAAACTGTATGAACTCAACATTAGACTGTTCAAAGTTAGTTGTGTTGATTTTTCTTGAAATTCCAGCCCAATTCTTTTCAGCATTTTGAGTAAATACATTATTTTCATTGTTATTATAAGGTCCCTTTTCATTAGGAATATAGTTTAAGTCAAAAGTATTTTGAATTCTTGATTGACCTTCGATTAAATCTTGTTGTGGAAAAATTTCATCAATAAAAATTCTTCTTGTTTCATTTTTAGACAATTCATTGTCATCTATTTCTGATGGTCTTTGTCTTGTATAAAAAATAGGATCAATATTATACCAAGCCAATTTTGCCCTGTAATAACCAAGCCTTAAATCATTTACTCCAAATTCTGAGCCATTTACATTTAAAGGAACACTTGAAAGTTTCCATGAAAGGTTGTCCTTTAGGTTTATATTAGTTTCTGAACCTTCAAAATCATCTACATAAACAGTTGCATTGTCTTCATAACCTGAATTTTTTGGTTTTCCAGCGTGCAGAAAAGCCACTTCCCCTTTAACTGAAATTATTGAAGGTGTTTTTGTTTTGATATTAGGTAATTTATTTGCCATTCTTGTTAAAAAAGGGACTTCTGTTGAAAAAATACCATTTACTCCAATCATAGTATTATTGACAGGTTCAACTCCGTAATTAGCTTTTTGNCTTATGGATCTTTCGCTTAAATTCATTAAAGATCCTCCAATAATAAAATTATCGTTAAACTTATGTTCTACATTAAAACCAGAAAACCTTTTTTTCTGCTGACCAAAAAAGGAATTACTTTCTGTAGAAATTTCTATAGGAATATTAGAGCTTTTTAGAGTCTGATCTAAAATCTGAACTCTCCCAGCCTGGTAATTTACTGTGTAATCAACCCCTTCTTGAAGTAATCTTCCTCCTGCAGTGACCTTTACAGANCCTCTAGGAACATTAAATTGTCCTATTGGAATTCCCCCAGAATCCCCAGAGGTTTTGTATGATCCTTTAAGTTGAAATTTATTTTTTTCTATTTTTTCTTCTGCTCCAGTCTTAGATAAATTATAAACTTCTTGATAAACATATTTCTTTTGATTCGCATTATATGAATCTTCGTTTTGATAATTCTCAACTAAGGAACTAGTATTTTTTAATTTATTAAAAAGATATTCTCCAAAAGGCTCAACTGATGTGAAAATAATTAAACCGTTATTTGAATCAATTGTTAAATTAGGAACAAAATCAAAAAACCCATCTCCTCCATTTTGAATGTCATTATTCATATTTAAATTATCTAGATTAAATACGGATAATAAAGTTTTTCCTTCAAAAGATGCAGGCCATATTGATGAATCTACCGGTTCAATATAATTTAACGGAGAAGGGTTTGAATAAAAAATATTTAATTTAAAGTCATCTTTATTGATTTGATATGAGCCTATAGAATAAATATTTTTCATCATTAAATCCCAAACTGGCTGATTTATATTAGTCAAGCTACTTTTTAGCATTTTAACGATTATACTATTATTAGAAATTTGAGGTTGGCCATTATTTTGAGAAAGATCCGTTGCTTCAACTCCATCATTTGCAAACTCTCCAACTTGAAAGACTTTTCCACCTACTGTATATTGAAAAGCCACAGCTAAAATTTCATCATTATTTAAGGGCTGGTTAAGAGAAATATATCCTAATTTTTCTTGTAATTTATATTCATTGGATTCTAACTTTCTTGCATTTTCTAATACTGAATAATCATTTCCCTCGCTGATTAAATTAGAGATTGGACCAAAACCATTTTTTACTGTTGATATTTCTCTAATTGCAGAATTTAAAAAACCAGTTCCAATTGTTGATGGATCAAATTTATTAACTGAGTTGTCTGGGTAAACATTACTACCTGGATTTACTATNAAACTTGGGTAAAATTCATCAATTTTAGTTTTTTCAGGATTTGACTCTCCTAAATCTTGTAGGGCAAGTATNTTACGCACANTTTGAGTTTGATTTACTCTGTTGGTTACCCACACCTCAATTCTAGTTATATTAATTTGAGTATTTAAATAAGGGTAAGTTTTTAGGGTTTTATCGTACTTATCTCTAAAATATTGACCCAAAAAGAAATGTCTATTTTCATCATAGTCAACAGGAAATATTGAAAACTCCTCAAAACTTCCATCTCCCTTGGCCATCACAGTCTGAGACTGAGATCTTTGTTCTGATAAAACAGTTGTGATTTTTGTATTACCAAATTTCAATTCTGTTTTAAATCCAAATAAACTTTGTGCACCAGAAATTAGAGATCCACTAAGCGGCATGCTTACATTTCCTAATTCAATTTTTTGAATAATATCATCTTCCGTTGGTGAATAATCAAGTTTTAAAAGGTTTTGAAAATCGAATGTCGATTGGGTGTCGTAATTAGATGATATAGTTAATCTTTTACCAATTTTACCATTCATACTTAAACTAATAGATTGATTGAAATCTAGATTAAGATTACTTTGATTTCTAGTTGATAATGAAGGATTTTCTCTTTTTTGATATCTTGCTCCAATGTCCATAGAAATAGAGCCCTGAGGAGTGAGTTCAATTTCATCTCCTCCAAAAATTGTTTCAAAAAAATTTGAATTTAAATAAAGGTCAGGTAAAAGATTTTTTAACTTTTCCGATTCATCAGAGTCTTCATCCTCAAGTAGTTTTAACTTATCTTGGAAATAGTTTTTGATGTTGCTTTCCTTTATTAATTTTCTGTACTGCGAGGGGCTTAATAATAATGGTACACCAACATCAATTTCACCAGCTTTTGTAGTATAAATATATTTATCAATTAAAGGATCGTAGGTATATTTTGAAATAAAGAAAGAAGGTGGTTTTAATTTGAATTCACCTAAATAAACAGTATTACCAATTGTATCTAAAGTAACAATCTTTTGACCAAACAGGGTATAATTGTATAATGTTATTAAGAAAAATAATGTAAGAAAAATTTTTCTTTTAAAAGAAACTTTATTCAATACTTTACAATTTATTTAATGCCCCTTTAATCAATTCTTCAACAGACATTTCTGGTGAATTGTTAATAAGCATTTCGATTACCTTACTAGTTTGTTTTCTGCTATATCCTAGTACCTCTAATGCTGATAACGCTTCATCTTGATTTGTATTGCTAATATTTCCAATAAATTGATCGTTTTCTGAGATCAAGCTTACTTTATCTTTTAAGTCTATAATAACTCTTTGTGCAGTCTTTAAGCCAATCCCTTTCACAGATTGAATTATAGAAACATTTCCTGAAATTATGGCACTCTGTATTTCACCTGGATTCAAAGAAGAAAGCATAGTTCTTGCAGTGCTTGCCCCTATCCCAGATACAGATATTAATTGTCTAAATAAATTTCTTTCTGTTTTTTCAAAAAAACCAAATAAAGTATGGGAATCTTCTTTCACTTGAAGGTGAGTAAATAAACTAACGCTCTCAGAATCCGTCAATTTAGAAAATGTATTTAGAGAAATATTCACTAAATATCCAACCCCGTTACAATCAATCACTAATTCAGTTGGCGATTTTTCAATCATTCTTCCCTTTAATTGTGTAATCATACTTTTAATTTAGCTTTTTTTTGCGCATCTACTACTGCGACTGCAGACATATTTACCATTTCTTCNACACTTGCTCCTAATTGCAATACGTGCACAGCTTTAGACATTCCCATCATAATTGGNCCAATAGACATCGCNTTATCNAACTCTTTAATCACTTTATAGTTAATGTTGGCTGAATCTAAATTTGGAAATATTAATGTATTAACATTTTTTCCAGAAAGNTTAGAGTATGAAAACTTATCCTTAAACATTTCCTTATTTAATGCAAAATCAGACTGAACTTCTCCGTCAACATTTAAATCAGGAAAATTTCTATGTAAAAACTTAACTGCTTCTTTAACTTTCAAGGCCATTGGATGATTAGAGGAGCCAAAATTAGAATATGATAACATAGCTATGTTAGGTTCCATACCAAACATCTTAACGGTTTCAGCGGTCATTTTAGCAATAACTGCTAGATCTTTGGAGCTTGGATCTATATTTATAGAAGT
>JGI24540J26637_10000095_pt1 | contig 30159 bp, 28 predicted proteins | sample NorSeaMetagenome_FD_26637 | JGI IMG/M metagenome (IMG submission 26637)
TTTTTTAAAGAAACCCCTTCATGACTTCTTACCAATTTTAAGAAATATAATGACTGATCAAGGTTCTGAAGAATCTACCCAACAAGTGAGTGGTATCGATTTCTCTCTTAAGCTTAAAGAAGCTCGCAATATCTTTGAAAGTCAATACTTACTCCATCATCTTAAGGTCAATGATAACAACATTGCCATAGTTGCAGAAATTGCAGGTTTAGAGAGAACTACACTCTATAGAAAACTAAAAGATTTAGGGATTGATAAGAAATGAAAATTTTAATCTTAGGTGCTGGCCAGGTAGGTTCAACACTAGCAAAGTATCTTTGCTCAGATAATGATAATGATATTACTATTGTAGATCAAAAAGAAGACAAGCTCTCTCCACTTCAGAGACATCTTGATATTAAAACTGTTATGGGTTATGGGGCATATCCGAGTGTCTTAGAAAAGGCTGGAATCAAATCTATGGATATGGTTATTGCTGTGATGGGCTCTGATGAGAGGAATATGGTTGCATGCAGAATGGCTCATACTTTGTACAATGTAGAGAAAAAAATTGCACGTATTAGAACGAAAGAGTATTTGCTAAGACCTGAAATATTTAGTAATGATGCTTTACCAATTGATTTCTTAATTACACCTGAGATTTTAATAACTGACTATATAAAAGGAATTGTGGAAGAGCCTGGTGCATCTCAAGTATTTGACTTTGAAAATGGCCTCGTCCAGCTAGTAGAGACCCGTGCATATGTTGGAACACCTATTGTTAACAGACCTATTAAAGAACTTCATGAGCATATGCCAGATGTAAAAATGCGAATTGTAAGTCTATATCGAAATGGAAAAGCTATTCCTGCTTTGAGTGATACGGTTATAAGAGAGGGTGACCAAGTTTATTTTCTGGCTAAAAAAAATCATATTTCAAGAGCCTTGAAGGAATTTAGACGAGCTGAAAATACATATGAAAAAATATTTATTGCAGGGGGAGGAAGTATTGGGCTTAATGTTGCAACACTTCTTGAAGATACTCATAATATTCGAATTGTGGAGCTTAATGAGGAGAGAGCAAAATCATTAGCTGAGCAATTAGATAATACATTAGTTCTTCAAGGGAGCGCTTCTGATGAGGACTTGCTTAAAGAAGAAGGTATTGAAAATACTGATTTATTTTTAGCTTTAACTGATTCAGATGAGGTTAATGTTATTGTCTCAATTTTGGCTAAACGCTTAGGGGCTCATAAAACTATTGCTCTTGTAAAGAGGGATGTTTATTCTTCGTTGGCAGAACAGAGTGGAGATGTTGATATTATTGTTTCACCTGACCAAATAACAGTGAGCGGTATTTTGTCTCATATTAGAAAGGGTGATTGCATGAAAGTGCATTCTCTTCAGCATGGAAAAGCTGAGGCAATTGAAATTGTTGTGCATGGCGATGAAAAAACATCAGAAGTTGTTGGTATGAAAATTAAGGATTTACCACTTCCTGAGGGCGTTGTGATTGGAGCTATTGTTAGAGATAATGAGTTATTAATGGGATCTAAAAAGCTCATAATAGAGCAAGGTGACCATGTATTAATGGTGCTAATGGATGTTCAGAAAATTCATGAAGTTGAAGCTTTATTCCTTGAGAATGAATAACAGCTTTTATAAATCAAAAAATAAAATGGTAGATATTAAATGCAGTTAAGTATAGTTGCAAAAACCATAGGCCTCTTGCTTATGATTTTTAGTCTAGCCCAATTACCCCCTATAATTGTCGATTTTATCTATGCTGAAGGTGAATACCTTTCTTTTGTAATTGCTTTTTTTCTAACAATTATTGGTGGTTTGACCTTATGGTGGCCTTTTCGAAAAGTGAAAAAAGATTTTCGAATTCGGGAGGGTGTTTTAATAGTTGTCTGTTTTTGGATAGTATTATCATTATTTGGTACTTTTCCTTTATTAATTACTGATTCAATTACTAATCTTTCATTTTCTGATGCCTTTTTCGAATCAATGTCTGGTCTTACAACAACTGGGGCAACAGTTTTAACTCAGTTAGACAATCTTCCTAAGAGTATCCTTTTTTATCGTCAGCAACTGCAATGGCTTGGTGGGATGGGGATTATTGTTCTGGCAGTAGCTGTTCTTCCACTTTTAGGGGTTGGAGGTATGGAGCTTTATCATGCTGAATCAAGTGGTATTGCTAAGGATAGGCTTACTCCAAAACTTAGAAATACTGCAATTGCCTTATGGAAGATATATGTTTCATTAACAATTCTATGTGCTTTAGGTTATTTTTTAGCTGGCTATGTCGATTTTTGATGCCATTAGTCATAGTTTTTCAACTGTTGCTATTGGAGGCTTTTCAACACATGACGCTTCAATTGGCTATTTCAATTCAGTATCAGTGGAAATGATTGCAATTTTCTTTATGTTTTTGGCAGGAATTAACTTTTCTTTGCACTTTGTGGCTTGGAATAATCGTTCATTAGTCGACTATATTAAAGACTCTGAGTTTAAAACATACGCAATGGTATTAGTTAGTTCTTCAGTCATAGTACTTTTAGCACTCAGTTTAAACTCAGAATATACTAGTGTTGGTGAGACAATGAGGTATGGAATATTTCAAACAATATCAATAGCAACTACAACAGGATTTTCATCACAAAATTATAGTAACTGGCCTGCTGCAATTCCTGTTTTTCTTATTATGGTTAGCTTTATAGGCGCTTGTGTTGGCTCAACAGGTGGTGGCATAAAAGTAGTTCGAATACTAGTTATGTTTAGACTAGGTATGAAAGAAATAAATAGATTTATCAGACCAAATGCTCAGGTCAGTGTTAAATTAAATAAAGCAAGTCTCAATGAAAAAGCGCTTATTTCTGTACTTGGATTCTTTTCACTTTATGCGATTTCATTTTTTATTATTTTAATGCTATTAATGTTCGCAGGGTTAAATCAGGTAACCGCCTATTCTGCTACTGCAGCAACTATGAATAACCTTGGACCAGGACTAGGAGATGTTTCTCAAAGTTATGGAGCCTTGAGTGATACTGCGAAGTGGATTTTGAGCTTTTCTATGCTCATTGGAAGATTAGAGGTATTAACAATTATTGCTCTATTTCATAGAGCTTTTTGGCGAAATTAATTGGAAACTTCAACCCCACCAGAAGGGTAGGGTTGAATTAGTTATTTTTATAATAAAGGCGCTATAACTAAGCTGACAATCGCCATTACATTAATAAGAATATTCATTGATGGACCTGATGTATCCTTAAAGGGATCACCAACAGTATCACCAACAACAGTTGCGGTATGAACGTCAGTTCCCTTACCACCAAAGTTGCCCTTTTCTACATGCTTTTTAGCATTATCCCATGCACCACCAGCGTTTGCCATCATAAGAGCCATTAGAACACAGCCTAGAAGGGCACCAGCTAACATTCCACCAAGTGCCTCAGGACTTATCAAAAAACCTACTAAAACAGGAGCTGCTACAGCTATCACCCCTGGAAGAACCATCTTTTTAAGTGCTGCAGTTGTTGCAATATCAACACATTTAGCAGTATCAGGCTCAGCTTTACCTTCTAGTAGTCCTTTAATTTCTTTAAACTGCCTTCTAACTTCCTCAATCATTTCAAACGCAGCATCACCAACAGCTGTCATTGTAAGAGATGCAATTAAGAATGGAATTGTTCCACCAATAAGAAGACCAATTAAAACTTCAGCACTGTTTAGCTTGAGTATGAAATCATCAGAGTTTGCACTTACTGTTTCAGTATATGCTGTAATGATTGCAAGAGCTGCAAGAGCAGCTGCACCAATGGCAAATCCCTTACCAATAGCAGCTGTCGTGTTACCAAGTTCATCAAGCGAGTCCGTGATTTTACGCGTATCTTCTCCAAGACCAGCCATTTCAGCTATACCACCAGCATTATCTGCAATTGGACCATAAGCATCAATTGCCATAGTCATACCTACAGTAGCTAGCATTCCAATAGCAGCAATTCCAACACCATATAATCCAACATATAAGTTTGAAACATAAATGATTAAACAAATCATAAGGATTGGAACAACAACTGACTGCATACCAATTGCTAAGCCTTTGATCATTACTGTGGCTGCACCTGTTTTACCTGATTCTGCAATATCTCTAATTGGTTTTCCTGCAGTGTAATACTCAGTTACAAGTCCAATAATAATTCCACCAATGCTTCCCATTAGAACCGCAGCCCAAATGGAATTTGCAACATCTAAGAAATCGATAAGGAAATAAGAGGTAATAATAAATAAAAGTGCCGAACCAATGGTACCCATTCTAAGAGCAGATTCTGGTGACTTATTTGATGACATTTTCACAACAATAATACCAATGATAGAGCAAATAAGACCGAGAGATGCAAGTGCAAGAGGGAGAAACATTAATTCACTTCTATTACCACCAAGCATATCTAATGCCATAACTGATAGTGTAGAAGCAATTGCAATTGTTGCAATCATTGAGCCACAATAGGACTCAAAAATATCTGAACCCATTCCAGCAATATCTCCAACATTATCTCCAACATTGTCAGCAATAACTGCAGGATTGCGAGGATCATCTTCAGGAATACCAGCTTCTAATTTACCTACTAAGTCAGCACCAACATCAGCACTTTTAGTAAAAATACCACCACCAACACGAGAAAATAAAGCAACTACTGAACCACCCATGGCAAAACCATGAAGCGCTTCAGAATGTGTTGCACCAAAAAAGTAGTAAAGTCCACCTAAGCCAAGAAGCCCAAGTGCTGCAACTGAGAGTCCCATAACTGAACCACCAAAGAAGGCAACAGTAAGAGCAGCAGCACTTCCTTCTTTATGGGCTGCTTGGGTTGTTCTAACGTTGGCAATAGTTGCTGTTTCCATTCCTATATAGCCAGCAGTAGCAGATGTAACTGCACCAATTAAGAAGCATAAAGCACTTTCCCAACCAAGAAAAAAGTAGACTAAAACAAGTAAAACTAATGCAAACATACTGAGCATTTGATATTCACGTTTCATGAATACAATTGCACCAATATGAATCTGTTCTCCAATCTTTTGAACATCTCCACTCCCACCAGGTTGTTTTTTTATCCACTGATAAATAAATACCACTATCAATAGTCCTAAAACACCCAATGAAGGCGCTATCAAATTTGCATCAAAATTCATTTTCTCTCCTAAAATTAAATGAAGCGGCAATGATATCCTAAAGTACTGAAAATTTGGAAAAAAAAATACTAAATTTGAATTGAAATGAGGTAAATTTAACTCAATTTAATCTTATAAAATAAAATTTGATTAATATCTGTTATTTACAATCAAAATGTTTGTAATTCGATTTGCACTGCTATCATCTTTTTTCTATGCTTTAAATGTAAGTATGATCCCCTTGATCTATACTTTTGAAATTAGTATATTTTTATTCTTATTTATTCGTTTTGGAACAACTTTTTGTACTTCATTAATAGTAACTAAAAGTTTATTCTCTTATAAAAAAATTAAACACCACCAACTTACCTCCTGGCTTATTGTGCTNTCTTTTTTATTTGGTATCCAGTCTTGGCTATATGTTGAAGCTGTGAAATATATGTCAGTAGGACTTGCTAGTGTAATTTTATTTACCTATCCTTTGCTTACTTATTTAATAATTTCCTTACGAAAACGCAGACAACTTGATTTGATAACAATATTAATGTTTATAGTTGCAACATTAGGAATCGCAGCAATATCTCAAAGTTCAGAAGGATTTTATACAATGGTAATTGGTATTATTCTGGCCTTACTATCTGCATTAAGCTATTCATTAATTCTTATTTTGACTCCAAGGGTAGGTAGTTTAAAGAATTGGGAGATTGTCAAATATACTACTCTTATTCCAGCTCTTACATTTTTATACTTATTTATTGATGAAATTGGTTTTTACTATCCAAGTGGTGAAGGTATTATTCTTTCTTTAGTTTCTGGAACTTTCTTTGCTACTGGGATGATGTTTTATCATATTTCTGTGCGTCGTTATGGTCCGGTAAGAACAGCTAATATTGGATATACTGAGCCTTTATTGGTATTAATTTTTGGTTTTGTAGCCTATGCTGATGCAATAACTATGACTCAATCATTGGGTGTAATTTTGGTGGCAATCGCCTCTATCACTATTGAAAGAAGACAGTTGACACAAGGCAATAGTTCTGGGGTAAAAAGTAGCTCTGAATAGTAAAATTAAATAACTTTAAATATGACAAATAATTACAGCAATTTTTCTGAAGTTTTCTCGCATTTCGAAAATAATCGAATTCAAGTTGGTTCTGAATACAAGCATCAAGATATTTTGAGTTTAGCGGCCTTTAAATTGGCTAATAATGAAATTACTTCATGGGATGGATACAAACCTACTCCTCTTCATAATTTTTCTGATATGGCCAAAGATACTGGGGTTGAATTGATTGTTTACAAAGATGAAAATCCTCGTTTTACTCTTAAAAGCTTTAAAGCTCTTGGAGGAGCTTATGCAGTAGCAAATCTCTTGATTCAAAAGTTAAAGGAGAATGGGATTGATGCTAACTCTTCAGATCTAATAGCAGGAACACATAGAGACTTTACTTCAAAAATTACTGTTTGCTGTGCAACAGATGGCAATCATGGGAGATCAGTTGCCTGGGGAGCACAAAAGTTTGGCTGTAATTGTGAAATTTATATTCACCGAAATGTGAGTGTTGCTAGAGAGAAGGCAATTGCAAAATATGGTGCAGATGTTAATCGAATAAAAGGTAATTATGATGATTCAGTTCGCTTAGCTGCTGAAGTTGCTGAAAAGAATAGCTATACCGTTGTCTCTGATACTTCATATGAGGGCTATACTGATATTCCAAAAGATGTTATGCAGGGTTATACAGTTATGGTGGATGAGGCATTAAAGCAAATGGATACAGTTCCAACCCACGTGTTCCTTCAGGGCGGTGTGGGTGGATTTCCAGCCGCAGTTGTTTCTTTTTTAGTTGAAAGTCTAGAGAATCCACCTAAATTCGTTGTTGTTGAACCAGTAAATGCAGATTGTTTATTTCAGAGCGCCAAGAATGGAAANCCTACAGCAGTTCATGGTGAATTAGATACCATAATGGCTGGGCTTGCATGTGGTGAAGTATCAGTATTAGCATGGGCTATTCTTGAGAGTTATGTGTCACATTTTATGACTATTACTGATAACTCAATCCCTGAAGCAATGAAGCTTTTATCAAATAGAGATGTTCCTATAGTCGCTGGAGAATCTGCAGTTACAGGTCTGGCTGGATTTCTTATAGCCTCTAATAGTAAGGAACTTAGAGAAAAACTTATGATTAATGAGAATTCAAAGATTTTATTTTTTGGAACAGAGGGTGATACTGACGAAGAAATGTATGAAAAATTAGTTGGAAAGTCCTCAGAAGAAGTTTTAGCGGTTATTTAAGAGGTCAGGAGTAAAAATATGTCTATTCCAAAAAGAGGTTTTGAAGTATCTGAATACGAAAATAGGCTTAATAAAATTCAAAAGCATATGTTTGAGTCTAAGATGGATGCGATTTTATTAACTACACAAGTGGATATAGAATATTACACAGGTTTCAAATCACAATTTTTTCAAAGCCCAACAAGACCTTGGTATGTTTTGATTCCAGGAAATGGAAAACCTAAAGCTATCATCCCAACTATAGGTGAGTCAGGAATGAGGGGAACATGGATTGATGATATCCAGACTTGGACTTCTCCTAATCCAGAAGATGATGGTATTAGTTTATTNCTTCAAACCATTAAGTCTTTAATGTCAAAACATAAATGTTTAGGAGTTCCAAAAACTCTTGAAAGTACTTTGAGGATGCCATTAGATGACTATGAATATTTAATTAAATCTTTAGTTGGTATAGAAATAAAAGACGCTAATAAAATTTTAAGAAAGGTAAGGTNTGTAAAGTCACCTTCTGAAATTGCAAAGATAAGACATATCTGTCAAATTACTTCTCAAGGATTCATAGATTTAGAGGGTTTTCTAAGTGCTGGTGATAGTGAGCAAGAGAATTGTCGACGCTTTAAACAGCATCTTCTATCCCTAGGAGTTGATGACTCTCCCTACATTGTGTCGGGTTCAGGAAAAGATGGTTACGGCTCTATTATTATGGGNCCAACTGATAAATTAATCGAAGAGGGTGATCTTTTTATTATTGATACTGGATCTGTATTTGATAGTTATTNCTGTGATTTTGATAGGAACTATGCTTTTGGACATATAAGTGAGGAGTCAAAAAGCGCGTATAGAGTTGCTTTTGATGCTACAGAAGCAGGTTTTAAAGCTGCTCAAGTAGGTAACACAACTTCTGATATTTTTAATGCAATGAATGATGTTCTGCAAAAAGGAGGAGCTCTTGGAAGTACAGTTGGAAGGCTTGGACATGGTTTAGGAATGCAATTAACTGAGTGGCCTTCTAATACTGCAAGCGATAATACTGTTCTAGAGCCAGGAGTTGTTTTGACTTTAGAGCCAGGAATGGAATTTTTGCCTGGAAAAGAAATGGTTCATGAAGAAAATATTGTTATAACTGATGATGGCCCTGAGTGGCTAAGCATAAGAGCTGCAGAAGAATTACCAATAATTCAATAGCACTTCGATCTATTATTCAACATTTAAGAGATTACTCTTATATAATAATGCGAATCATTATTATTTAGGTTTACAAAGTGCTAAATGTAAGAAACTTATCAATCTCATTTGATGAGAATCAAGTTTTAGATGGGTTTAATCTTGATCTTAAAAGTGGCGATATTTTCGCNTTATTAGGTGAAAGTGGGAGTGGTAAAAGCTCAGCTCTAAGATTTATTGCAGGTCTTGAAGATGCATTAGATGGTAGTGTTTCTTTAGATGGAAATGATTTAAGTTTTGATGGTCATCACTCAGTAAAGCCTGAATTAAGAGAGATGGGAATGGTTTTTCAGGACTATACTTTATTCCCTCATATGACAGTTTTTCAGAATGTTACTTTTGGAATTGATTATCTATCAAAACAAGAAAAGATTGAAAGTGTCGATGAACTTTTAGAACTAATTGGGTTGCAGGGTATTGAAAAAAAATATCCACATCAATTATCTGGAGGTGAACAGCAAAGAGTTTCACTTGCTAGGTCACTTGCAACGTCACCAAAGCTTCTATTATTGGATGAGCCTTTCTCTAGTCTAGATAAATCACATCGCGACCCATTGGTAAAAGAAGTTAGGGAGATTCTTAAAAATTCTGGAGTAACTTCTATCCTTGTTACGCATGATGATGACGAAGCAAAATCTTTTGCAGATATTGTTGGTACTATTACCAAAAAGAAGTTGATTATTTAATAATAATAGGTATCATACGCAAATGATATTGATTATCATTTGCAAATAGAAACACTTTTACTTTAACTTTTTTTAAGGAATAAGCAATGTTTAATAAGCGATTTACCGCCAAAGCGGTTCCCTTGACTGTCGTTCTAACGTCAGCAATTTTGATTTCATCATCTGCATTTGCTAGGTCAAATGTCTATGCTGATTTTCCAATTACACTGAAAGATTACTCTGGAAGTGCCACTTCATCTGTTTCATACAAAGGTCAGATGGCTAGACACGCTCTTGAAAGTTCACTTAAGAAATTAATTTCTAAAGGTGATATGAGTGCAATGCAAAGCTATTACTCTGGTGATGATGCTAATCGAGCAATTATTGCTCCAGCAACAAAAGGTGATTTTGTTATTATGCAATCTACTATTGGAGAGCTTTCTAATAAAAACCTTAGTGGAAAAACTTATAAAGGTTTAATTCCTGGATGGCCTGGAAATATGACTGGTCCTGAAGTAGCTGCATTTATGTTTGAAAAAGCTGCAGAAGTTGAGGGTGGCTATGATGCTGCTCATGCATATGACTATACTCAATTAGTATCAAAATTCTTAATGGGTGCTGTCATGTATAACCAGGCAGTAGATAATTATCTTGATGAAAAGCTTGAAGCAGATAATAAACCAAATAATAAGCCATATAAAGATGGTGCTGCATACACTGGTAAGGAGCATGTTTGGGATGAGGCATTTGGTTATTTTGGTGCTCCGTCACACACTTTGACTTTATCAGCACAAGATGTTTACAATATTGCTAAACAGAAAGATGCTGCTGTAGCAGATTATAATTATGATGGCAAGGTAGATTTGTATAAAGAGTTTGCTTTTGGCCATGCTTACTATGCATCTTCATATGATAAAGGTGGCAAGACAACTTACCTTCATGACATCGTTGGCGCCTACATGGACGGAAGAGACATGATAACAGCTGCTGATGCTAACGCTCTTACTGAAGCTCAACGTGATCAACTTAAAGCTTACGCTCAGGTGGTTAAGACTAACTGGGAAAAAGTGATTGCTGAGTCAGTATTTAAGTATGCAGGTTCAACTTATAAAGACATGATGAAAATTGAAGCGATTCTCGAATCTGGTGGTGATGTATCCAAAGAATGGCGCAACTATTCAAAGCATTGGGGTGAGCTTAAAGGCTTTGCTCTAGCACTTCAAGTTGGTGGAAAAGATATGGGTGCAACTTCAGTTAAGCTTAATCGCTTAATTGGGCACAGTCCTCTTCTTTTAGGTAATACACAAGTTACTGGAATCGACTCAAATGGTGAGTATATTCAGAGTGATGCAGAGACATGGGGTGGCTACATGGTCCATATGCTTAAAGTTCAAAACCTAATGGTTGATGAGTTTGGAGTAGTAGCAAGGTCTAATGATCAAACTGCAGGTTTGTCTGCATTAGTTGATTCTCTTGGCGCAAAATCAAGCGCGGAGAATGACTGATTTTTTTGCAAATTTTCTTAACCCAGAAAAGCGCTTATTTATAGGATATTTAATAAGCGCTGCTTTCATAGCTATTATCTGGCTTAGGATGGTTCAAAAAAAACCACTGACAAATATTGTTAGTGGTTTTTTTAATTCAAATATATGGTTTTCTAAGTCAGCTATGGCTGACTATAAATTAATGATAATAAATCAATTTTTTATAAAATTATTAGCCCCAATTCTGATTGGTCAGCTTGCTTTAACAATATTTGTTTTTGAAAATATGCATCTGTTATTTTCAAGACCCTCAGCATCACTTCCTGTATGGATGGTAATGATTATATTTACCACTGCCCTTTTCATTCTTGATGATTTTTCACGATACTTATTGCATCGTCTAATGCACCGAATTCCTCTACTATGGCGATTTCATAGGGCGCATCATTCTGCAACTAATTTAACACCTTTAACAGTTTTAAGGACCCACCCAATTGAGGCGGTCCTTTTTAGTCTCAGAGCTGTAATAGTTCATTCTCTATCCTTAGGGGTTTGCTTTTTCTTTTTTGCAGAAAGCGTATCACTAATTGAAATTTTTGGTTCAAGTATGTTTGTTGTTATATTTCATTCATTGGGTTCAAATTTGAGACATTCCCATGTGAATATTAGTTATTGGAATTGGCTTGAAAAGATTTTAGTTTCGCCTGCCCAACACCAATTACATCACTCAATTGATCCAAAACATTACGACTGTAACTTTGGCGCAATCCTTGCAATATGGGATAATCTTGGGCAGAGTTGTATAGTCTCTGAAAAAAACCAAGATATTGAATTTGGCCTTAAAGGACAATCTGAAAAAGCTCACAATTTAAAAAATTTAATTATAGGGTCTTAATCTGTCTTTACTAGTTAAAGAAATAAAGTTTAACTTAATCTTATGGAGTATCAAGTGAACAAAAAAGTATCAATACTTTCAATACTAATAATAGCTATTCTATCAACGTCTTTTTCAACAGCTGTTTTAGCAGCATCGGATGAGCCTCTTACAGTTTATAGTACAAGGAAAGAGAATTTAATTAAGCCACTATTTGATGCTTTTACGAATAAAACTGGAATTGAAGTTAGGTATCTTACTGGTAAAGGCGGTGCTTTAATCGAGCGTATAAAATTAGAGGGAAAAAGAACTAAAGCGGATATGTTTATGACAGTTGATGCAGGAAATCTTTGGTATGCTGCTTCACAAAATTTATTCCAGCCCGTAGAGAGTGAGGTATTGGTTAATAATATTCCATCTCATCTTAGAGATCCTGAGGGCTTATGGACTGGTCTATCAGTTCGAGCAAGGACAATTATCTATAGTACAGATAGAGTTAATCCAGAGGAGTTATCTACTTATCAAGATTTAGCAAATAGTAAATGGAAGGGAAGGCTTTGTCTAAGAACTAGCAAAAAAGTGTATTCAAAATCATTAGTAGCTTCATTGATTCATCATGATGGTGTTGAAAATACTTCTGAAGTTGTAAAGGGTTGGGTAAGAAATCTAGCAGCAACTCCGCATGCAGAAGACAATTATGTGATGAGTGCAATTCTTGCTGGTCAGTGCGATGTTGGCATCGTAAATAGTTATTACTTTGGCCGACTTCAGACGAGAGAGCCTAATGTTGCCCTTAAGTTATTTTGGGCAAATCAAGATTCAACAGGTACCCACGTGAATATTTCAGGAGCTGGAGTTACAAGGTACTCTAAAAACCCAGAAAATTCACTTAAGTTATTGGAATTTTTATCCTCTATAGAAGCTCAGAAGATTTATGTTGGGTTAAATAAAGAGTATCCTGCCAGTCAAAAAATAAAAGCGGATAATTTGATTACTTTATGGGGAGATTTTAATCAGGATAAAATGAATCTTTCTGTTGCTGGAAAAAAACAAGCAGAATCAGTTGCTTTAATGCAGCGAGAGGGATATAAATAACCATGTAGGTAATCTAACTAAATAGCCAAATGAATATCAAGTTAAATAATTCAAATTTCCTGATTGGCTTATTAGCGCTTACAGTTTCCTTTCCAATTATTGTTGTATGCTCATCTTGGTTGTTTCCAGGTACTGAGCTATGGGGGCACTTTGCTCAAAATCTCCTACCAGACGTTGTAAGCTCAACTCTAATACTGCTTTTAGGGGTAGGGATTGGTGTCAGTATTTTAGGCACAGTGCTAGCATATTTAGTTGTGATGGTTGATTTTCCTGGCCAAAGTTGGCTTGAATGGGCTATTTTTCTTCCTATGGCTATTCCAGCTTATGTATTGGCTTTTGTTTACCTCGGAGTTTTTGATTATTCAGGATATGCTCAAGTATGGCTTAGAGAGACAACTGGAATTCCTGGGTTTGATATTCGATCTGGCCACTGGGCAATCATATTGACATTTATATTGGTTTTTTATCCATATGTTTATATGATGGCAAGAGCTTCATTTAAGCGACAAAAAATTCAAATGATTGAGGCTGGTAAAATGCTTGGAGCCAAACCTTTGCATGTTTTTTGGCGTATTTCAGTTCCTTTAGCAAGGCCTGCAATAGCTGCGGGAGTTTTAGTTGTGCTAATGGAAACACTTGCTGATTTTGGTGTTGTTTCATTATTTAATTATTCAACATTTACTACTGCAATTTACTCTGCATGGGGTGATTTTAGATCAATTGAGGTTGCAGCTCAGCTTGCCTCTTTGTTAGTTTTAGTTTCATTTTTTTTAATTTACTTTGAAAAGAAGGCTCGAGGTAAAGCTAAGTATTATTCTACAGATATTTCTAATATCAAACCTTATAAGGCAACTGGTTTTATAGGTTGGTCTATATTTTTATTCGTCTTTGGTATATTTATGTTGGCATTTGCAATGCCAATGCTTCAGTTAGTTATTTGGAGTATTGAAAAATATAGTGAAGAATGGACTCAGAGGTATCTTGGTTACTTAGCTTCGACAAGCATATTGACTATTAGTGCGACAATCCTAACAGTTGTAACTGCAACTATTTTAGCTCTTCCTAGTCGCAGAAAGGCAAACAGTAAAGTCTTGCAAATACTAATAAGATTCTCAACACTTGGCTATGCGTTGCCTGGATCAGTAATGGCAGTAGGGCTTTTATATGGTATTCAAAATATTTCGATAGTAAGTATATATTTTGGTGGGTCTTCAATAAATCATATTCTTTTTGGTTCTGTTGCACTATTATTATTTGCTTATGTTTCAAGATTTATCGCTATTGCCTTTAATTCGGCTAATGCTTCAACTGAGCAAATTAAGCCAGTATATGAACAAAGTGCAAAACTTCTTGGCGCTTCTCGTTTTCGACTTATTAGAGAGGTATATTTGCCCATGATGGCCCCAGGTATTTTGGCAGGTGGATTGTTAGTTGCAGTTGATGTGATGAAAGAACTTCCTGCAACTTATTTATTGAGACCTTTTGGATGGGATACCCTAGCCATTAGAGTTTTTGAATTGAGTTCAGATCAATTCTATGAGAGAGCTGCAGTACCGGCACTCATTATGGTATTAATTGGTGCAATAATAATGTTGATATTTAATAAGCTCGATAAGGAGTATTTCTAAGCACTTTTGTTGAAAGATTCAAAATAGAATAGCACCTAATTGAATTGGGTAAAATAGTTTATATAATTTTTCCTGATTTTATTTCTATGAGTACTAATTTGCTAGAAGTTAAAGGTGTTGAGTACTCTTCAGTCGCATCTGGTATAAAGAAAAATAATACTCTAGACCTTTCCTTAGTAAAACTAATTGATGGTAGTGTCACTGCAGCTGTTTTTACTCAAAATATTTTTTGTGCTGCTCCCATAATAGTAGCTAAAAATCATTTAAATTCAGACGTATTGGCACTGCTTATTAATAGCGGTAATGCAAACGCTGGGACTGGGCAAAAGGGTTTAGAAAATGCTTATAAAACTTGTGACATAGTTGCAAATAAATTTGGAATTAAGGCTGAGCAAATATTACCATTCTCAACAGGTATTATTGGTGAAGCCTTACCTATAGATCCATTCAGTAGTAATATAAATATGCTCATTGACGAGCTTTCTGCAAGTGGTATGAGTCAATTAGCTAGAGGCATATTGACGACTGATCTAACTGAAAAATCTTGTTCGATTAAATTTAATGTTAATGGAACTGATGTAATCCTTTCTGGAGTTGCTAAGGGTTCAGGAATGATTCGACCAGATATGGCTACAATGTTAAGTTTTATTGTTAGTGATATAAGTGCATCTAAAAAAGACCTCCAAGATTGTTTAAATATTGCTGTAGAGCAGTCATTCAATCGTATCACTGTTGATGGAGATACTTCAACTAATGACGCCTGTACCTTAAGTGCAACAAACCAATCTAATGTTCATATAAGTGATTGTAAGGATCAGTTTCAGAATGCACTAAACCAGCTAACTAAAAAATTAGCACAAATGATTATTAAAGATGGTGAGGGAGCTACAAAATTTGTAGAAGTTAACGTNGCAGGTCTTGATTCANTTGAAGACTGTTTAGAGGTNGCATATACAGTTGCGCATTCTCCATTAGTTAAGACAGCATTATTCGCAAGCGATGCAAATTGGGGAAGGATTCTGGCTGCAGTTGGACGATCAAAAGTAACTGGCATAGCCATTGAAAACATTAATATTTATTTAAATAATTTGCAAGTAATCTCTTCAGGTGAATTAAGTGAAAACTATAAAGATTCTGCTGGAAATGCTGAAATGCAAAAATCAGAAATTATTATTAGAATAGTTTTAGGTGATTCTGATTATAGTGAGAGTGTTTGGACAACAGATCTTTCGTATGATTACGTTAAAATAAATGCTGAATATAGAAGTTAATTAATATTATTAAAAATATGAATGAATTAGAACAATACAAAATACTGAAAGAGCCTTTTTATCAACCACAAGATGATGAAATTGAAATGTATACTGCTGCATACATAAATCGCATGCCTGTTATGCTAAAAGGCCCAACTGGGTGTGGTAAGTCTCGTTTTGTAGAATACATGGCATATAAACTTGGCAAGCCTTTAATAACTGTCGCTTGCAACGAAGATATGTCAGCAAGTGACCTAGTAGGTCGCTTTTTACTTGATAAAGAAGGAACGATTTGGCAAGATGGGCCTTTAGCAATGGCTGCTCGTTATGGTGGTATTTGTTACCTGGATGAAGTAGTTGAATCAAGACAAGATACAACAGTTGTAATTCATCCATTAACGGATTATCGAAGAACTCTTCCCCTTGACAAAAAGGGTGAGTTGATTGAAGCACATCCTGACTTTCAATTAGTGATTTCTTATAATCCTGGTTATCAAAACCTAATGAAGGATTTAAAGCAATCCACAAAACAAAGATTCTGTGGCTTTAATTTTCAATTTCCAGATGAGAATACAGAAGCACATATTATTGCTAAGGAGTCTGGCGTAGACAAAAAAATAGCACTCAAATTAGTCCAAATAGCGCAACGAGCTAGAAATCTTGTTGGACATGGTCTTGATGAGGGAATTTCTACAAGATTGTGTGTTTATGCTGGACAACTTATAGCAAATAAAGTTGATGAAAAATCTGCATGTAAAATTGCAATGGTTAATCCAATTACTGATGACTTAGATATTGTTGATACACTTAATGCAGCAATAAATACTTTCTTTGAATAATAATTAATAATGAGTTCTGTTCAACTTTCGGATTTTGAAGAAAAGTTTCAGGATCCTTCTGATGTTCTTAATGATGCCCTAAATGGATGTTTTATAGAGGCATCTAAAGTAATGAGTCCAAATGGGCTAAAGGTCTATCTAGATGCTGCTGGTGCTCTCCACGCAATGGGAAAAGGTGAAGACTTAGTTATTTCTTTTTTAGAAGAGACACCGATGGTTGTCAAAGAAGTGGGCGAGTCCATTATTGGTGAAATAGTATTTTCGATTATGAAGATGACTTCACAAACTTCAGCTGCAGTTATAGTTTTAATGATCTCAAGCCTGCCCAATGTGGCTAAGCGAATGAGTGATTTTGATCTCATGAAGAGTTATTTGAGGCTTTTAGAGCGAATGATTACTCTTGCCCCTAGAGGAATGCGCCCAATGCTTAATAACATTGACCTATTAACAAGTAAATTAACTCTTGGAGGCTTAAGAAGATGGGTTTTATATGGTGCTGAAACATTTAAAAGAGATTTTAAGGCCCAAATTGCTTATTTTGAATTAAGTAGTGCTGAGTCTCTTGAGATTCTTGAGCAGGAAAGACGTGGGACTTTATTTATTGATAATCAGAGGAAACTTCAGTTCTATCTTAGAGCTTTTTATAATCGCAATTTTTTTCTCAGACCAACTTCTGGAGACTATGATACAAAAAGAGGGCTTAGGCCTTATATCGAATATGGTGTTATGCATATTCCTGATGCTTTTGATGACTTCAAGCATGCCTCTGGAAAGGTTATACCAGGCATTGAGTGTTACAGGGCAGTATGTACTCATGCAGCAGCCCACATTACTGAAACTTCATCCTCCTTCAAGGGGGATGATTTAAATCCACTTCAAGTTGCTTGCGTTTCACTAATTGAAGATTTGAGAGTCGAATTAAATACCATTAAAAAATTTCCTGGAATGAAAAAAATATGGATATCTCTTCATCCTGAAGAAGCAGACTTAGAAGGGTTGAATTCATTCATAGTTAATCTTGTTGATTTTTCAAGGGCTGCTCTTGATTCAAATTACAAAATAAAGCAATCATTTAATTCAAATTTTCATAATATATTTATAAAAAAAATGGCTGAATCTGGAGATAGTTCAGCTATGAGTTATGATTTAGGGTTACGTTATTATGAACTTCTTAAATCTAAGACTGATCTAAAGATAAGTGCCTCTGCATTAGTCTCTTCACCAATAATTTATAGGGATGATAATCGCTATATATGGAATTATGATGAACAAGATTGGATATCTGAGGGTAATGATTATGTTCCAGCGAGTCAAAAACAAATCAAAAGCATTTCAAATAATTTGGAAATGCACAACGAGGATGACGAAAATTCTGTCGATGATGCTCAGGAGATATGGGTACAAGAATCTGAACATTCTCCAGAAGAATTTGATGGTATAAGTCTTAGTGAGCTTGAGGATAAGGAGCCAGTTAGTGAGCCTTTTCACTACAATGAGTGGGACTATCAATTACAACTATATCGACCTAATTGGGCAACTTTATATGAAAGGCGCTTAAAAAAGGGTGATCCAGAAGTAATTAATAAAATTCTAATTAAATATAAACCTATTGCAAATCAATTAAAAAATTCAATTGACCAGATGCAACCTCAGGGTTTAATAAAATTAAAAAAACAGCAAGAGGGTAGTGAGCTTGATCTTGACGCATGTGTTTCAGCATTGGCAGATATTAGGACTGGAATAACTCCTTCAGACAGGATATATGTTAAAAAAGTTCAGCATATTAGGGATGTCTCAGTGAATCTTCTTATGGATTTATCTGAATCAACAAATGATAAGGTAGTTGGAAGTGAGCAAACTATTTTAGAATTAATGAAGGAGGCAACTTCGCTTCTCTCTTGGGCGATAGATAAGATTGGAGACAACCTAATGATTGCAGGGTTTGCATCTGACTCAAGGCATGATGTTCAATACTATCGTTTTAAGCCATTTCACTATAGTTTTAATGATGAAGTAAAGGGGCGTCTTTCAGGAATTAAAGGTGGCTTATCAACTCGGATGGGAGCAGCAATTAGACATGCTGGTGTAGACTTATTAACACAACCCTCAGCCAAAAAAATTCTTTTAGTTTTAACTGATGGAGAGCCAGCAGATATTGATGTTGAGGACCCACAACACTTACGAATGGATGCAAAGAAAGCAGTAGAAGAGCTTAGAAGTCATGGAATTATTACCTTTTGTATTAGTTTGGATCCATACGCTGATGAATATGTTTCAAGAATTTTTGGTAAAAATAGATTTATGGTTATCGATAATCTTCAGAAATTACCTGAAAGGTTACCTCAATTATTTATTTCATTGACGAAGTGATAGGAAGTTAGATGTATGAATGAAATAGTTAATGTTTTTAGATGCAGTTCAATTGAGTAGGCCAATTTTTTATGAAAAATATTAAAAACTTGATATACTGCCCATATTTATAGATCTAGAATTTAATTTTAAATAAAACAAACTGAAGCAATGAGCGAACATCTCAATTTTTTAAATTCATTTATCCAGAGGATAGGCAGAGGTCAGCCAGATAAGAAGTCAGCTAGCCCTGAGGACATAATTGATCAGTGCCATNAACTTGTAAGTAAAAATAGTGAGGCCACATCATTTTCTCTAGCTACAATAATTTTAGAAGACTTCAGNACTCTAAAGGAAAACCAAAAAAAAGAATTTTTCTTAAGACTGTTAGATCAATTTAGCGTTGACAGATCAAAACTAAAACAAGCTATTAGTACTTTAAATATCAGTGATGAAAAACAATTAAGAACACTTCACAACTTAACTGAACCAAAAAGTCAAGAATTATTGAGAAGGTTGAATCAAGTTCCTAATGGAACTGCAGTGTTATTAAAGATGAGAGAGTCGCTCTTAGTAAGTATGAAAGAGTCCCCAGAGTTAAAATCACTTGATATTGATTTTGTNGATTTATTTAAGTCATGGTTTAATAGGGGTTTCTTGAGACTTGAGAGAATTGACTGGTCAACAAGTGCTCAAATTTTAGAAAAAATTATGGAGTATGAGGCAGTCCATCATATTTCAGATTGGAATGATTTACAAAATCGAGTGGCCGCTGCTGATAGAAGGCTTTATGCATTTTTTCATCCTGCACTTCCAAATGAGCCCCTTATATTTATTGAGGTTGCATTGATGGATGACTCGCCAAATTCAATCATGCCAATACTTGATACGAGTATTAAGCCAATAAATCCTTTAAGCTCATCAACTGCAGTTTTTTATTCTATTTCTAACTGTCAGATGGGATTAAAAAATGTCTCATTTGGTAGTTTTCTCATAAAGCAAGTTGTGGCTGAAATAGAACAAGAGTTTAAACAAATTAATGAATTTGTTACTTTATCTCCTGTACCTGGGTTTAAAAATTGGGCTCAAAAAGCNCTTGTAGCTGATTCTAAAAAGGTGCCAGATAATATTTTTGAGGACATTCAAGAGTGTGTTGGTAAAAGTAATCCTGATGAATTTATATTAATACGATTAACTTATTATTACCTTACACAGGTTAAGCGTAAAAATGGCAATGCAGCTAACCCTGTCGCTCATTTTCATCTTGGTAATGGAGCTTCTCTTTATAAAATTCATGCTAATGCAAACAATAATCAGGCTGCCTTAGATGATTCATGGGGGGTCATGGTCAATTATTTATATGATTCAGAGATGGTTGCAAAAAACCATGAAGATTATGCAAATATGGAGCAAGTTGCTGTATTTCCTAAGCTTAAAAAAGCTATTCAAAGTAATAAGAAAAAAACTTTAGCCTATTAATTTAATAAGTAATAAGTCAAGCTAACAGCCCCAAATAAGATTATTTGATGTGTTAAATAAATGATTAACGCATGTCTACCTATAACCTCTAACCAGATTATCCTTATTGAGAAAATTTTTTGATAATATGGAAAATGTCCTAAATAAATGCCAATAAAAACAAATGATAACCATGGAAATAGAGGATAGTAGTCAACACTTGTGGCAGGTAGATATGGCTCCAAAATAGTTGTAAAAATATTTAAATTTGGTTGGTTAAATAATGAACCAAATAAAATTAATAGAGCAATTAANAGTGAAGTTTTTGGAAGATTTATGAAACCTATAGCTATTATGGAAGAAACCCAAATTAATTGAAGAATACCAAAATAGACCCATCCATCAGGAAACATTATATAAGTTCCAGAAGAAACAAGAAGGGCTGCAATACCTAAATATATTAAGCGTTTTAAAAACTTTTGAAGATTAAGTTTTTTTCCATGAGCAATAACTAAACTTATTCCAACTGCACTTAAGAAGAGAAAAACAATTAAGCATCGCCAAGCTATCCCAGCCCAGTGAGTAAACAAAGGGATTTCCGTGAAACCAAATGTGTTTAGATCATAAATAAAGTGAAAGGCAATCATCATTATGATTGCTATACCACGTATTAAATCTAAAGCTGAGTCTCTTGCTTTGGACATAATATAATAAAATTACTCAAATACTTGAGAGACAAATTCTTTATCAATTGTTATCGAAGATTCATCAAGAAGTTCTAGGCATTTTGGAACTGCTAAGAAAACTGCACCAAGACATACTGCAATTGCTACTGGCTTCCCAGGAAGGTTAATAATAAGACTGATACCTCTTGTACCTGCAATTTGACGAGAAAGGATTGCTGTTGGGACTGTTCTAAGAGATACNGTTCGCATTTGTTCAGCAAACCCATCAAAGACTCGTTCACAAATTGATTCTGTAGCCTCAGGAGTTACATCTCTAGTAGTTGGCCCAGTTCCACCAGTTGTAAGAATTAAATTACAGCCAAGGTCATCACACATCTCAATTAGTGTTTTTTCAATGAGGGGCTGTTCATCTTCAATAACCTTTGAAACCTTATCATATGGACTTATTAAAGCCTTTGAAATCCATTCTTGCATAGCAGGTCCACTAATATCCTCATAAACACCTCTTGCAGCTCTATCTGAGATAGTTAGAAAACCAATTTTGATTTTGCTATTTGACATAAACTAATTTAACCTCCAGTCACGGGTGGGAAAAAAGCAACTTCATCTTCTTCATTGACTTTAGTATTTTCATTCACTATGACATGATTGACCGCACACAAAATATTGTTGGGAAAATACTGCTCACCATATTTCTCAATTAGAATTTTCTTAATTGAGGATATTGTTACTGGTTTTTGGAAATTCATATCATCGTAAGACGTTTTTAGATTTTCTTTTAAAGAGGCAAAGTAAAATATTTTCATCCTCCAATCTCTACCATCTGTCGAGAACTAATATTGTCAATGGCTGAATTAAAGAAGTGTTTTTCTGGTTTTTTAGTTATCGCATTTAAAATTAGTTTTTTAATATCATCATCACTCATTCCTGATCGAACTGCATCTCGAAGAGACACAGAGTCTTTCTGACCAAGACATAGAATTAATTCACCCTTAGCAGTCAGTCTGACACGATTACAGCTTTCACAAAAGTTATTCGAAACTGCAGAAATTGTTGCAACATTGGTACTCGTTCCTTCGATATGAAGAGCTTTTGCAGGCCCGTCAGTTTGTTTAGAACTTATGGTTTTTAACCTATCCCCATAAATTTTATAGACTCTTTCAAGAATATCTTTTTCACTGAAGTGCCTATCAACAGCTTCTATTCCTGCAAGTCCAATAGGCATAGTTTCAATAAAACGAATATCTAAGTTCCTATTAATTGCAAACTCAACCATTGACTCAATTTCATCGTCATTGACCCCTTTCATTACTACCATATTAAGTTTAATAGGATTCATTCCAGCTAATATTGCAGAGTCGATACCTTTTATGACGGTATTTAAATTACCATCACGAGTAATCTCTTTGAAGCGCTTTGGATTAAGTGAGTCAATTGAAATATTAGCTCTATTAACGCCATTTTTTCTAAGCTGGGTTGCTAGAGAGGGAAGAAGGTGTGCATTGGTTGAGAGGGGAATATCATTTATTCCTGGAATCTTTCCAAGCATGCTGGTAAGATCAAGAATATCTTTACGAAGTAATGGCTCACCCCCAGTTAAACGAACCTTGGTCACTCCTAACTCAGCAAATAACTTAACAATTTTTGCAATCTCTTCAAAGGAAAGGACTTCTGATCTTTTGGTATGAGTTACATGGTCTTCCTCTCTACAATAATGACACCTATAATTACAGTGATCGGTTACTGATACTCTTAAATAAGTAATTTTTCGATTAAATGGATCAATTATTTGATTCATGATGGGTTTATCCAATGACCAGATTTACCACCTTTTTTTTCTAAAAGCTTAACACTATCAATACTCATAAAGCGNTCANCCGCCTTACACATATCATAAACAGTAAGAGCAGCAATGCTGGCAGCAGTTAGCGCCTCCATTTCAACTCCAGTNTTACCATTAAGTTTTGCTATAGCAATGATTTCAATGCAGGACTTTTTAATATTAGGAGTGAGGTCAACGCTTATTTTTGAAAGCATCAATGGGTGGCAAAGTGGAATAAGGTCTGAGCATTTTTTTGCAGCCTGTATTCCTGCTATCTTAGCTACACCAAGCACATCACCTTTTTTATTTAAACCAGAGATAATTAAATCAAGTGTCTCTGGTTTCATATTAACTATTGCAATAGCTTTGGCCTCTCTAGCTGATTCACTTTTAGAAGATACATCGACCATCTCGGCTTCACCATTATCATTAATATGAGTTAATTTACTCATCTCGTTAATTCATTCATTGNATAGTAGTTAAGTATAGTTCCTTTTTCAAATACTGTGTCTTCTGGAATCTCAATAATCCCNTCTGCCCATACAACTGAGCTCATTACATCAGAACCTTGTTTTGGATAAAGGTTTGCTAATAGAGTTTCAGAGCTATTATCAATTTGCACTCGAGCATACTCACGCCTGGGCTTTGCTCTTTTGCATTCAAAGTTTGCTTTCACCTTTACTATTTTAGATTCATAATGACTATTTCCTTGCATTTTTTTTATAAAAGGTAATGAGAAAATACAAAAGGTTACAAAGCTCGAAACTGGATTGCCCGGAAGTCCAATAAATGGTACCTGCTTTACTTTGCCAAAAGCTAGAGGTTTTCCTGGTTTCATTCTAATTTTCCAAAGATTAAGTTCTCCCAGTTTCTCAACTGCAGGCTTAACATGATCTTCCTCCCCAACTGAAACTCCACCAGTCGTCATAATTAAATCACATTGATTAGATAGAGATTCCAGTGCATCACATGTGGCCTTTAATTTATCCTCAATATTACCAAGATTAATAACATCGCAGCCAACTTGCTTAAGAAGAGCTACAAGTGCATAACGATTTGAGTTATAGATTTTGCCAGGTGTCAAAGAATTTCCAGGTTCAACTAATTCATCACCTGTAAAAAAAACACCAACTTTAATTTTTTTAAACACTTCTAGGTTTCCAATACCAACTGAAGCAGCTAGCGAAATATCCTGAGGTTGAATTTTTCTTCCTTTGGAAAGAATAATCCCATCTTTAGTTATGTCGTTTCCTGTTGGACGAATATTTTCATTAAGTTTTATAGGTCTTTCAATTAAAATTTGAGTACCATCTTTAGAGAGTTGGCATTCCTCCTGCATTACAACAGTATTTGCACCTTTTGGGATCGGTGCGCCAGTAAATATTCTTGCAGCACATCCCATTTTTAATTCCTTGCCAGTTGAACCAGCTGGTATTCTATCGACAACATTAAAGACTAAGTTTTTTTGTGATACTTGGTGATCATCGAGAGCAATTGTATAACCATCCATGGCACTATTATCAAATCCAGGAACATTAATTGTTGATTGGATATTCCCAGCTAAAACCCTATCTAATGAGTCATCCAAAGAAACTACCTCTATTCTGCTTGCAGCGATAGAGGAGTCAAGAAGAAATGCTAATGCATCATCCGCACTTATCAGTGAGTTATTAAACATTACTGAGTCTGATTTAGCTACTTCATTATTCATTAGGTAATAGTGATTTATTATTCTTAACGAGTATTATACAATTGTAAGTAAATTTTCTAATTACTAATAACTTGAAAAAACCACAGCAATAAAGTGAATAAAATATCTAAAAAAGAGATTTCAGTAGTCATCTTAGCTGGTGGTCAAGGCTCAAGAATGGGCGGGAAAGATAAGGGTTTGATTAAGTTCCGTAAGCTTCCATTAATCGCCCATGTTGTTAATATAGTGAAGCCCAAAGTAAATCGTATACTGATCAGTGCCAACAGGAGTCTGGATGAGTATTCAGAGTATGGAGAAGTTATTTCAGATGATTTAACTGGCTTTCAAGGTCCTTTGGCTGGAATTTCTAAGGCATTGAAAGTCTGTACTTCTGAGTATTTATTAGTGCTTCCATGTGATAGTCCATTGATTGATGGGGAATTAATAGATGAGTTAATTTTAGGATTGGAGAAAAGCAAAGCTGACATTTGTGTTGCCCATGATGGCTCGATAATGCATGCAACATTTGCCCTATTAAGATCAAATCTTCAAACTAGTTTAGAAAAATTTCTTGATGATGGAGGTCGTAAAATGGCTCTTTGGTATCGCCAACATTCACTTGAAAGAATTAATGTTTCAGATAAATTAGAGGTCTTAACTAATTTAAATAGCCCAGAAGACTTAAATATTTAGAGTTCCCATCGTTTTTTCTGCTTTTTATCATTTGAACTAGAATCAACCCATTTTTCTTTCTTATCTGAAGATTCTTTTTTCCAAAAAGGTGCATCAGTCTTTAGATAGTCCATAATAAAATTGCAGGAATCAAATGCTTCTTGTCGATGTTTACTTGTAACTATTACAAGAACTATCTGGTCACTAATCAATAATTTCCCAACTCTATGAATTATTGTAATATTTTCAAGTTCCCAGCGACTTCTAGCTTTGATAACAATTGATTCTAGCGACTTTTCAGTCATCTCTGGATAATGTTCAAGTGTCAATGATTTAAGGGTTTCAGATTGAAGATCACGAACAGTTCCAACAAAGCTTACGATAGCCCCAATTTGAGGATTTTTAGAGCGAGCAAGATTTACTTCGGTCGTTAAATCAAAATCTTTCGCTTGAACGATCACTTTATCCATAGATTAATTTTATCTTTTTTAACTCAAGATTAAAGGGTAATGGATTATTTTTTAGATAATCTACCAACTATTGTAATTCCTAGTGCAACTGATGGCCCAATACCTAATGCGAATATAGCTGTTCCAAGACCTACAACCTCACCTAATAATTTTTCTATATTATTTAGGAGGCAGAGTGAGCCAATGATTACTACACTGACCTCGATAGATGTTCTGATTGAGTATATAGGTAGATTACTAATTTTTTGTAAGCCGATCATTAGGCCATCTCTTGGTCCTGCTCCTAAATTTGCTATTAAATAAAATCCACTTCCAATTCCTATAGTTAAGACGCCAATAACAACTTGAAGAACTTGAANTGGGTAATATTGTGGATAAGGCAAATAATAAACCGAAAANTCAATTGTTAATGCGATGATAAAAGCATTTAGTATTGTCCCCATTCCAGGTTTCTGTTTAAGGGGAATCCATAACAATAATACAAAAATACTAATAANAAAAGTAGATANCCCAATTGACCAGCCAGTTAGATTGGATATACCTTGTGCCAAAACAGTGTATGGCCCAACACCAGCCCCACTCGTAATGAGAAGGCTTTCACCTAGGCCAAATAAAAATAATCCAAATACTAATAATACGAAAGTTAATGGTTTAGGTTTTAAATTAAAAGAGTCTTCAGAGCTCCAAATAACTTTAGGAATTTTTTTAATAGTAAAGACTTCTTTAGAAAGTTTCATTTATTCTAAGCAGTTAAAAATTTAGAGTAATAATACAGTTGTTTTTACTCAACCTATAACAGTGTATTAATTATTATATTTATCTTATAAATCTAAGGATTTAGTGATTATCATAGGTTTATAAACAAAAGAGTCAATAAACTTGCAATAACAACTAATCAAACCTCATGAAAATGTTATTAAATAAATCAGATATAAAAGACTTTCAAACTGATGGCGTTGTTGTATTGCGAGGTATTTTTAAAGACTGGATTGATTTATTAAATAAGGGTGCTGATTTCCATATTAGTAACCCTAGTAAAAGTGNTTTAATTCATAAACATGAAGGCTCCAGTGGTGAATTTATAGAGGATTTTTGTAACTGGGAGCGAATTAAAGAGTATAAAGATTTTGTAGAGAGCTCTCCTTTAGGNAGNATTGCAGGTCAACTAATGAAGTCTAAATCAGTTCAGTTCTTCCATGACCATTTCTTTTATAAAGAGGCAAGTTCAGGTGTTGCCACACCTTGGCATCAAGATATGCCATATTATTGCGTGTCAGGTCTACAAACAGTAAGCTTTTGGATTCCACTTGAATCAAGGGCTCAAAAAGTTTCATTAAAATGTGCTTCTGGAAGCCACAATCTTCCAAAAGAAATTCGTCCAACAAGTTGGGCTGATAATGAAAGTTTTTATGATGATAATGATGCTTTCATGAATATGCCTAATCTTGATAATGGTGATTTTGANATTAAGCAGTGGNCAACTGAACCTGGNGATGTTATTGCCTTCAACTTTAAGACNNTCCATGGTGCTAATGCCAATATGTTACCTGGGACAAGCAAAACACTTTCTTTTCGTTTAGTGGGTGATGATGTAGTCTACCGAAAACGACCGGGTAGAACTTCACCTAATTTTCCAGACATTGGACAAGAAAATGGTGAGCGATTAAGAGAAGACTGGTTTCCAACAATTTGGAGAAAATAATCTTATGGATTTAGCTAACTACTCATATGAAATTTTAACTTTTTTATTTATTATTGGAATGGTAGCGGGTTTTATTGACACACTTGTTGGAGGTGGAGGCTTGCTTGCTGTTCCTGCACTATTATTGAGTGGTATTCCACCAATCTATGTCCTCGGAACTAATAAATTTCAAGGCAGTATGGGAACTGGTATTGCTACTTTTTTACTATTTCGAAAGAAAAAACTTAATTGGGAAGCTATTAAATACTTGATGCTTCTATCCTTTATTGGCTCAGTAGTTGGTGGAGTTATAGTGCAATTTATTGATACTGAGTTCTTATCTCTAGCTATACCTATTGTATTGGTAGTGATTGCAGTTTATTTTATTATTTCACCGAAGCCTGATGAAAGAGTTAAAAATTCTAAACCAAACAAAATCTTTGAAAAATATGCTGTTCCTTCAGTTGGTTTTTATGATGGTATGTTTGGACCTGGTGCTGGATCCTTTTTTGTAATGACAGGTGTTATGTTCAAAAAACTTGAAATTATTCAAGCTACAATTCTAGCTAAACCCCTAAACTTTGCATCAAATATTGCAGGATTTATCGTATTTTATAGTTTTGGTCATATAGCCTTTATGATTGGACTAATAATGATGTTAGGACAATTAATTGGATCTTTTGTTGGGACTCACTATTTACTTAAAGCTAATCCAAAAGTTATTAGATTGCTAATTGTTGTGATGTCTCTTTTAATGCTAGCTAAATATATATCGTCTTTATAGTTGGGATTTAACCTGAGGGAATTTTATATTGAGTTTGGTAGTGTCCCCATTCATAACGATCAGGATAATTTCGACGATAGTTCTCAAATTTTGTAGAGTCCTTAATTGCTATTGAGTCATCCTTAAATGAGTATATTGAATTAATAGTCTCATGAAGAGAGTTCTCCTTAATAATTCCAACTTCTGGATTAATTAGTTGTTCAATTTGTTTATTAAGTGAATTGTTAGTGAACTTGAGGAGTTCTTTATAGATCATAAAACTACCTGTAAATTTGGCGTCAATAGAATGTCCCGCAATGTGAGGAGTAGCCAAGTAAGCCTTACTTTGAAGTTTTGAATTAATATTGGGTTCATTTTCCCAACAGTCAATTATGTTGGCTTTAGTTGCAATGTTTTCCCAGATGTTTTCATCGATGATGCCTCCTCTTGCTGCATTTATTAGAATAGTATCTTCACTAATAAGATTAAAATTATGACTTCCAAGAAGGTTATGAGAAGGGTGTATGCCGGAAAAAGTTAACGGTGTATGAAAAGTTACAATATCAGCACTTAGGGCCTCATCAAGCTTTACAAATCCGTTACTTCCCTCTTTATCTTGTCGTGGAGGATCATTCAAAAGGGTATTTATTCCAAGCTGCTTAGCTTTGGAGTCAAGTCTAGTTCCAACATTACCAACTCCAATAATCCCAAGTGTTTTGCTTGATAAATCAAAATTAAAATCATTGGCAAGATTTGCGATAGCACTAATGACATATTCTGCTACAGCGTTTGCATTGCAACCCTGAGCTGATACAAAAGTTATATTATTCTTGTAAAGGTAGGTTTGATCAATATGGTCAAGTCCTGCAACTGTTGAGCCAACAAATTTAATATTTGTGTCTTTAAGAAGATCGCTATTTACCTTAGTCCTAGATCGTACAATTAATATTTCACAATCAATTAAACTTTGTCTATTAATTTCTCGACCAGGAAGGGTGGTAACTTCGCCAAATTCAGAAAAAATTTCTGCAAAACCCCATACTGTATCGTCAATCATTAATTTCATTTAGGAATACTCCAGCTTATGGGTTGTTGGTTGGTTGAAAGAAGGTATTCATTGGCTTGAGAAAAGTGCTTACATCCAAAGAAACCTTTGTGGGCTGAAAAGGGTGAGGGATGAGTAGAGCTAAGAATTAAATGTCTATTTGAATCTATAAGTTCAGATTTTTTATTTGCGTAGGCACCCCATAGAATGAAGACTAAATGTTGTTTATTATCATTAAGTATTCTAATTACCTGGTCTGTAAAAATTTCCCATCCATGATTTGCATGAGCTGCAGGAGAATTTTTTTCAACAGTAAGGACACTGTTGAGTAATAAGACCCCTTGCTGTGCCCAAGAAACTAAATTTCCATGTTCTGGCTGACTGAAATCTACTTCATCTGAATTGAGCTCTTTATAGATATTCCTAAGTGAAGGGGGGATGGTGATTCCTTTTGGAACTGAAAAGCTTAATCCTTCGGCTTGTCCTTCCCCATGATAGGGGTCTTGACCAAGAATAATGACTCTTGAAGAGGCGAAACTTGAATACTCAAATGCTTTGAACCAGCTACCTCTTGGTGGATAAATATCGATAGCATTTCTATTATTTAAAAAAGTATATAGATTCCTAAAGTATTCTTTGTCTTTCTCCACAGAAAGATATTTGGACCAGTCACCAATAGTCATATTTTTTTTAAATAAATTAAATTCAAAGTGATTAAGTTGATTTAAAGTGAAAAAATATATTATGATTGAAAATAATTTTCATAGTATTGAAATTTTTATAACTTTTAGCTTTTACTTAATATCGATTTATTATATCAAGGATTAAGAATAATGGACTGGCTCAACAGATGGGAAAATAATAAAATTGGTTGGCATGCAGAGCAGATTAATCGTCAATTAATTGAGTATTTATCTGAACTCAACTTAGCAAAAAAAGATAAGATATTTGTTCCTCTTTGTGGAAAGAGTCTTGATATGATTTATTTGCTTAACCAAGGGCTCTCAATAGTTG
>JGI24540J26637_10000097_pt1 | contig 30056 bp, 14 predicted proteins | sample NorSeaMetagenome_FD_26637 | JGI IMG/M metagenome (IMG submission 26637)
TGTTGCAATAGTTCTGTCGTAAAGTTTGGCGGCGTCGGTGGTCACCATAATGGCTGTGGCACCTGAATATAAACCGTTAAGATCCGGACGCAGCGTACACTCCACGTACAAAGGCAGTGTGTACTCCGTTGTGGACAACGCAATGGCCCTTGCCGACGACGTCAAAGTACCATCGACGAACGAAAACGCGGATGGGCTTTGGAAATTCGTGTAATTCGAGTACTCGAACTGGGTGTCCAACGACAAGCTGACGGGTTGTTCGTTGGTCCCGTTCGATGCCCCACCAAACGGAATCGACCCGATCTGCACCCCCCATGCGTCAGCGACGGAAATTCCTGGGATGTATTCCCCCGAACTCGTTGCAAACCGCGCGGTGATGCGCGTCGGCCGCGCGGTGGGGTCCGTCATCCGAATCGTGATGAGATCGAGTGGAAGGGACTCTACAGGAGAGTCAGCCACCTGTAGGTAAAGACCAGAGAAGTAGTCACTGTCAGTCAGTTTCGTGTACATATCGCCGTTGGTAACGGTCTCACTATCGACGTGAGTCACCACATCGTAGTCCAACTGGACGTCGTCTCCGTCGTACACGAACAGGTCATGCAGCCCGAAGCCTGGGTTGCTATATTGGACGTCCGTCAGCGTCAACTGGAGCAAGTACGACCCGTCGAATTTGGCGGAGTTGAACAGTCCGGCACTTTCTAGCCCAGCGAACGTAGTTCGATCCGGGTTTGTCGATCTGATCTCGTCAAGCTCGCTATTGGTCCATTTTGGAAACACTACAGGCGAACCGACATAGGTAACCTTCCAGCCATGAGAGTCCATCCAATCCCAATTTTGACCTAAATAGAACTTCAACTCGCCAACTCGCGCGGATGGGTCATTGAGCTCGAGGATGATTTTATCCCCCACCACTGCGTTATAGTTCGCAATATCGTACGTCCGCCAATAGATGGCGGAGTTCGGATTGTTGTCATTGATATTATGACTTCGACTCGCCGCGTATGTGAAGTGAGTATTGGTGTACACCGGGGTGTATGGAACGAGAGTGCCTGTCGAGTCCAGTAGTTTCGCCTGACAGATATTGATGGCGGTTGTTGATATATCGTTCAGCTCGATAACCAACGATGAGGGTGTTTCGGTGATCGGCAAAAACTGTCCAACCGACTCGACGGACGAATAGACCGTTTGTGATTCGTCCGTTCTTTTCAGACGGACGTAATAGTTGGTCTCGGAACTTTGACGTGAACTCAAGACGACCGAGTTGATGAACCCATTACCACTGGAAGTTCCCGGATCAATCGACCCAACGACGTTGTAGTTGTTGTAAACGTGCATCGCTGGTGCGTAGAATTCACGACCCCACGTGAACTCCATGGACTCCACCTTGGTGGTGGTCGTGATGGTAAACAGATTCGTCGGCGAGACGTCCAACGTCGAATTGTGTGAGAGCGTGTATACCAACCCCGAGTGGACCGAGTCGTCTTGCAGATCGGCGGCCGCCCAAACGTCTGTCGAAAGGGAAAATCGACCGACACCCTTGTTGACGTGATCGTCCGATCCAATCGACCCTACGACAAGCAGCTCGACCGTGTACGATACCTCGGCACCATCAGCGTCGTAACATGTTAATTTACACAAACCAAATTGATCATGGTTATTGGTTGGATCCCCCTCATACCCAACAGGATCGCGTTCGAAGGTGTACGTGTACGTGTCGCTCGGCCCGGTGAGTTGAATGTTGGGGCGGTTCTGATTCTGCCGAGATGCTGTTGGACTCGTGAGCTTTCTGGTGGGGGCATACTCAACCATACTGTCGATCGTGTCGAGCTCCGTCCACGTCCTCCGGTCGTTCGAATACTCGATGGAGTACGTTTGAGTCGTTTCGTCGGTGACACCAGGTGACCATTTGAAGAGCATAAAAATGTCGTTGTGGTGTGGGTACACCTTCGTTTCGGTGAATTGAGGAAACAGTGCGGTGTCCACGACCTCCGACGAAAAAAATGCACTGACTGGCGAGTTCACGTCCGTGTGTTTGGTGACCCGGAAACCGTACGTATGCAAATTGGACAACCCCATCACCTCGTGGCTCGTAACCGACGGATCGGCGATTATCGCGTCAATGGTCCAGTTTCCGAAAAAAATGGCCGTCTGTTTCGTTGCGCCATCGAACGAGACCGAATCGGTGGGAGGCTGTCTGCCATCCATTTTCAAAACACGGATCGTCTGTGAGCCGACGGTGATGTCCATCGTGGGTGAACGGTAGGGTCGGAAGTACACCAGGTCCACCCGGTACACGACCGCCGTGGGGTCTTGCAACGTCAGGACGAACGCGTTCCCCACCTCGTACTCGTTTTGACTCCAATCCGCATGACCCGACACGTTTTCGTACGACGCGATCCTGGTTTCCCAATTGGTTGGATTGTTCCACGTGCCCGTTTGCGTCGCATAATACGGCAGAATACCACCATATACGTCCGTTAACCGAAACTCGGTGACGCCGAGTAATCCATTGTCGATAGGACGGTCCACTATCGTGATGATCACCTGTCCGGATGCTGTGTTTTCCGTCGGGTTGCTGTACTCCACCGTGTATCCAGCCACGATCGCGTCGCCGTTGTCTTCGTCACCGTCCCACCGGATCCCGATGCTGTCGGGAGATACCGATTCGATCGAAACGACGGGCGCCTCGGCGGGTTTCGGTGGGACAAACTCAGTGACAATTCCAGAATACTTGGTACCTCGTTCGGTTATGTTCTGAACACGGAACTCCCAGAAGCGATTCGACCGACTCTCGAGCTCGCCGTTGTCGAGCGTAGTAAATGTGGTAGATGCGCTTCTTGTTCGCGTCCCCCACCCTGTGCTACCCTGTGGTCGATACTGAACCTTTAAACCATTTTCCACGGTAGACGGTGCATACACGTGAACGCCTTCCACGGACGTATCGATCGTAATGTTTACATTATTCCACACAGTGGCTGTCGCGGTCACCCGCGGTATGATCGGTTGAACGATTTCGTGACGAAGAAGAGCGTCGAGCGCAACACCAGGCGACCACGGCTGAGTCGCAATGGTATCGATGTCCACGTACGAGACAAACTTGTCCACGGACACAAACTCGTCGTCGCCCAACATCACGATCATGCTCGCCGAGTATTCCATGCTCGCATAGTAAATTTTGATCGCGTGTACCGACGCGGTCGTTGTCGGAAGGAGCGTCAGGAGCGTCGCGCCGTTGACCCACGCCGACTTGCCGTCGGTCGCGACGTTGTTTCCAAATACGAGCTGCGGTTCCGACGCGACGCCGTCTGAGAGACCTGCGATGGCCTCGTCCAGTGTGGACGCTCCACCCACGCCGTCCGACGAAAGGTACAGTTCGTTTTCAGCGACATTCACGACAGTGTCGTACGGAATCAGAACGCCCTCGGAGTCCAACAGCTCGATTTCGGCAATCACCAAATGCTCCTGCGGTGCCTGATTCGCGACCAGGCGCACGGTATTTGCCGCCTGTTCGGGAGTCGACGCGACGGCGAATCCATGGGAAGCGTTCACGTTCGTATGTTTGGTCACTCGGAAGATGTACTCGGTGTGATTGCTCAACCCAGTCACCAGGTGAGCCGTCCTCGAGGGATCGTCAAGGGTCGCGGCGGTGGTCCAGTCGCGGAAGATGGCCGTCTGTTTCAGGGTGTCTTCGAACGGTACCGATTCAGGGTTATTATCGTTGTTCTTGCCATCCATCTTCAAAACACGGATCGTTTGCGAGCCGACGGTAATGTCCATCGTCGGGGATTGCATGGGGCGAAAGTAGACGAGTTCGACGCGGTACACGATCGCAGTGGGGTCGTTCAGTGTCAATACGAAAGCGTTTCCCAGCTCGTAACTGTCCGCGTTCCATGACGCATGACCCGACTCGTCTTCGTACGACGTGATCGTTGACTCCCAGTCGGTTGGGTTGTTGTTCCAAACCCCCGTCTGCGTCGCCGTGTACGGAAGGACGATTCCGTTCACGTCCGTCAGTCGAAACTCGGTGACGGATATCTTTTGTTCGGTGATGGGATAGTCGACGATCGTGAGCACCACCTGAGTGTAGTCGGGCGGCTCGAACACATAGGTGATGAAGCCCGCTTCGTGATGAGGTTCCAGGTCGTTTCTACCGTCCGCAAGGCGAAAGTAGTAGCGATGTGACAGATGACTCCCGTCACCCGCCTTGATGACGAAACCCACATCGTCCGTCGCGTCCTCTGCCAGCGCGAGCGCCTCCTCCAGCGTGTAATCGCTCTGTAAAACCCAGCCTTCGCTGTTATTGGACCCGGACGACCAGAAGCTGCCGCCACGCGCGTTCATGTCGGGGTACTCGCGCCAGTTAGTGGGAGTTGGGACCTGTTGCGTCGGGTCGCTGTACTCCACCGTGTATCCGGACACGACCGCGTCACCGTTATTTTCGGAAGAGGACCAGCTCACCACGACGGACGTCGTCGTCGTGGGTGTCGCGACCACCTCGGGTGCGGACGCGGGTTCAGGGAGGACAAACACCGTTACGATGTTGGAGTCCACGACGTGTCGTTCGCTCACTTTTTGAAGAAGGAGCTCCCAGTGACGGTTGGACCCACCCTTCAGAGCACCGTCGTCCAAATGTATCATTTTTCTTCCAGGCGCAGATCTCGTGAGACCGACGGGCCATTCGGTGTCTCCTTGTTCGCGGTACTTGATCACGTACTCAACGGCGGATGGGTGGTAGGTGCGCACATTGTCCGCAAAGTCGTTGGACTCGATGTCCACACGTACCCTCTTCCAGGCATACGCGGTAGCTGTGATGGTCGGAGCAGGGGGCGATAGAAATACGTCGTGGCGAAGCAGTTCTTCCAAGGGAACTCCCACCGACCAAGGGCGAGTCGTAACACCGTCGATCTCGACGTACGATGTAAACTTGTTCACCGATGCGACTTGAAGCTCACCCATCATCACTTTCATACTGGCCGAGTATTCCAACCCTGCGTAATAGATCACAATGCGATCCAGCGTGGCCGTTTCGTCGTTCGGAAGCATGGTCGTCAGCGTGGCTCCGTTCACCCACGCCGCCTTTCCGTCCGAAGCGATTGCGTTGCCAAAGACGAGATGCGGTTCGTCCGCTGTGTCGTTCGATAGACCTGCAATGGCCTCCTCCAGTGTAGTCGCTCCTCCAATGACGGACGCGACAAAGACTTCGGTATCGGTGGTGTTCACCATGGTACTGTATGGGGAAAGGTTTTCGGTGTCGTCGAAAAGTCGAACTTCGGTAATCACCAAGTGGGTATCAGGTTCCTGGTTCGCAACCAAACGCACCGTGTTGGCCGTAGCGACGGGGGTTGGTGTGTTGTCGGACAATATCGTTCCGTTTGACGATTTGACGCGAATCACGTCGGGACGCCCGTCCGCGTACACGATGCGAATGGTAACGGTGTCGCTTATCGGATCGAGTGACGACGTGGTTGTCGAGTACAACAACGCGACTCCCGTGGCGTCGAACGTGTCCTCACTTATCGTGTATGACACCGCGTGTCCGTTTTCGCCCGTGCAAATCAACGCGTTCAGCTCGAAAAGCGACGGATCCTCATACGACCCGATCGAATGTTGGAGGATGTAGGTATACTTTTCCTCCACACTTGGATACGTGAAAGGGTGAGTGTTCGGCGAACCGTCCGTCAGGCGTGCGTGAGCAATCTGATAGGACATGGTCGTGTCCGTATCGATCGTGCGCTCCCAGTTGATACGGTCGAACGACCATCCGAGTTCGTCAGTGCCGTTGTACACGCGGAATTTGAGAATAGTGGCGCGAGCGTTCATGGAATTCAGGTTGACGACTTCGACACGAAGCGTGTCGTCCTGGAAGTCGCCATACTGAACCAAATCGTTTGCTTCCAGGGTGTGAAATCCAGCTGACGACAGGTGGTTCACGAACGTTGTTTCGAACGCGGTTGCGTTCGTGTCGAACTGGACCCAAGCGCCGTTCGAGAACGCTTGCATCGTCTGTGAACCGACGTACGTTACCTTCCACGCGATACCGTTGTTTGCCGAGTAGCTACCAGATCGCGGGCCGTAATACACCTTGACACCCGCAATCGCGACGTTGACGTCGATCGGTTCCAAAATGATTTTATTCTCAACGAAGAAATGCTCTGAATATTGCGTGTCCCAATACACACCGGTTTGGACATTGGAGTCGTTGATCCGATGCAACGCCCCAACTTGCATGTCGTGGGTGGCTTTGTTCGTGAATACGGCGTGGTATGGGATGGTCATTCCATCTTCATCTACCAGTATAATCTGCGATACCTGAAACGGCTCCACCTGAGGCATAGTCAGCTCTAACACAATCGCGGACGGGCGTTGTGTGGACGGAAGTGTTTTACCGATCGAACGAGTCGATGACTGACCCGTAATGGTTCCATCAAGCTTTCGGATACGTATGAAATATTCCACATCCGGTGCCAATCCAGACAATCGAATATTTGGATGGTGGGTTTCTTGCGCAGAGGCTGTGGGGCTCACCAGGAATGTGGTCCGAGGGTCTTCGTCACCAATCGCATATTGTCTCCAGGTGTTCAAAGCGGGTGTTTGATACGACTGAGTGCTGTCGTACACAAATGAGTCGTACTCGGTCCAGTTGACCTGATCAGTTGAATATTCGATTGAATACGTCTGAATTGATGTGGTGTTCAACCCAGGGATCCATTTGAACAAACAAATTATATCCTCGTGAAAAGTATATGTTTTCATAGACGAGAATTCCGGATAAAATACAAGACTTGTGTTATTGACATACAACTCGCGAGACACGAACCCCGAGGAAACCAAATTGTCCCTGAATGTGGTCTGACGCTCGATTCGAAGTGTCACATGTTGCGACGCTGCCAGAAGGTGGCCTGAGACGGTCTCCGATGCGTTCAATAGCGACAATGCCTCACCGTCGATGATGTCGACAACATTCCCGTTGTGAACGATGTTCGCAATCGGAACGAGTGTATTGTCGTCCAATTTGATAGATAAGGATGTGGGTAACTCATCAATGTCCAATCCGGGGCGGTTTGTGATGGCTTCGATGTCCGACGTTTTCACCAGAACGAATTGTTCGTTGAATGGTTGAGATGCACCTACGTTCCCTCTCAATTCCACACTGACGTCTTCGTAGGATAGTGTGTCCAACTGTGTGTGTAAAAAGTCGAATTGTTGTTGATCGGTCAGGGGTGTGTCTGTGATGAACGCGTACGTCTCGGTGTCGTATGACGAATTGATGAAGCCCTCTGCTGTGAACGCAAACGAATATTGATCTGAGGTGGCATCGATGATGATATCTGGGGTGGATTTGAACACGTCTACCAAATGCGACGGGACGTTGTAGTTGGGTTGGAACGAATACTGATGGATGATTGGCCTGTCCACCACCAATGTCGTGATCGCCGTCGTCAGAGCACGTGTCGTGGTCGCCGTCGTCAAAGCACGTGTCGCACCGAACGTCGCTGGTTCCATCGTGGTGCCCAGACGCCGAGTCGTGTCGTACGTCGCAGAGGAATCGTTCAATCGAAACGTTTTGGTTCGTTCAAGTTCATCCGTGAACGTCAGTTCGATCACGTAGTCCATTCCAGCCAGCAAGTCGTCGAGAACGACACGCACGGGGTCGGATGTTGTTGAAATGTTCGCCAACTCGACGCGACCGTCGACGTTCCCCGATACGACTCCCGCGTCGCGAATCGCCTTGATGGACACGGTGTGATGAATTGGGCTGTCGTCGACCACTTGCATCAGATCAAACGAAATCGAGTTGCTCGTCACGTCCACTAGCTGGGTCACGATCGCAGTTGGAGGCGACCGGTCGACGATACACGGGTTGGTGGTGTAGGTTTGACCAAACAATGCAAAACTGGCGTTTATGCTTCCGACTTCCGCATCCAATGGAACAGTGATTGTAATTCGCCAATTCTTCCTCGACCCCTCCAACGAGTTTGAAAAGCTCATTGTCGATGTATCCCACGGTGCCGTGATCTGTAACGATGTTTCTGTGAAATAGTACCGATTGACGTTGTCTGTGGTTCTCCACGACAAAATGACAACATCACCCGGTTTCACGAACCGTTTGTCGAAGTTCAAATCTTGCACAGTGTCGATGACGATACCGTGATACACGATATGATACACGATGTCATACGACGAGTTACTGGCGAAACCATTTTGCCAGTACAGATTCATGTGCGTCTTCGTGGGCGGTTCAATCATGAGAATTGGAGACGAAAACCAGTTTGTCGCGTTCATCGTATTTTTTAAAATCACGCTTCCAACGATTGTCATGTCGGTTTTGTCGTCCACGAGCAGCGGGAGTTCAATCTGGACGGTATTGACCTCCTCGGTGGTTTCACGCATTTGTAATGTACAGTTTCCGAAAAGTTCAATGCGTTTTCCAAGGACGGTGTATTTCTGCGAGGATTGGATCGTGTACAACGAATGCTCCATCGGTTTAATCGAACCGAGTAAGGTACTGAACCGAGGCATTGCCAGAATATCGTCAGTGGGTAAACCGACGTATATCATGCGTACGTGAATTTCGAACGTACTGGTGGATGTAAAAAACGACGTATTCCGTATTCGAAGTCTCATTGGATCTTCGTTGGATATATACGCAATCGCATTTAACGTAGGCTGATTGGTGACGATGGACTGCAATACAGGGTCGTAATCAAAACCTACATTCACCACTCCCGTGTACCGCGTGAGTACAGACATATCCGCTGTGATCGGAAGATCGATCTCAATCTCTTTTTGTGTGTAGTACGCTTGCTGCTGCGGATTGTCCAACCGGGTGGCCTCCAGGGTACCACATTCGACCACCAATCTCAATTCTATCGTCACTGTGCTGTCGACTAGGTGGCCGAAAAAGTCGGCGCTCAGGAGCCTCGTATGTTCGGTCGGGTAAACCGTTTGCACCGCATAGTCTATGACAGACGAGTGATTCGTCAGCAGGACATTATCGTTTTGAGAGGTTTCCAACGAGTTTTGCAAAGCGGTGATTTTGGTGTTCAACTTGACGACATCCTCGACCAACAGCTGTTTTTCATTGGAAATGTTCAAAATATCCACAGAAATGTCACGGTTGTTCAAATACAGACGTTCACCGACGTTCAAGTTTCGAGTCACGGTCACGTTGGAAAACCGCGCATCTGATTCAACTGCACTGTACATCGTGCGATTTGTAGTGGTCGCCATTGCTTGTTCGGCAAAGTTGGAGACATACGTATCGACCAAATTTCGGCTGACAGGGGTCGTTGACGATTCCGCCACCGGCTCAAGATCCAAACATCGGATATTCAGTTGTTTCAACGTCTCAATGCAGTCTTCTCGTTTCATCGAAACATGGTCCACACCGCGCTTTGCGAGCTCACGCCGGATTGTGTTGGTAGGGCATTCCGACAACGGGGTGTACATATACTAAGTCTATCTTATTTATTTGAGGTTATTGCGTTCGTGCTCACCTGAAGCAAAGGAACTACCCAAACCATACACAAGTCGCTGATTAAGGGCCAAATCGTAGGGAGGCAAAATGGGTGTCGCGCAAATCATTTGATTGCTCGACAATTCAAACTCGAGTTTTGTTTCGTCGCACGGATACTGACGTGAGATTATGGACGAGGGGTTCGTGATAAGGTTTAAAAAACAGGACGGCAAAAGAGAACCGCTGGTTCGTGGAAGGACAGTCAACAACTGCGCGAACGTACTCGGAGGTTGTCCACGAAATTCGTCCAGGGTGTAAGTCGAACTGGACGGAGCCGACATGCGTGTCACCAAATCCGACATCGGAGGCGCAGCGATGTACTTGTAGCAGTAGGTCCACGATGGGACGATACCGTACACGTAATAGTCCCAACACCACTTAATCGAATTTAGGTAATCGTCACACACCGCGTCGACATTAACTTTGTCGTAGTCGATGCGTAAAACGTTCTGATAATACTCTGGCTTCCAGAATTGCAAACTAACAATTTCTTGGCGTTTGAATGCGTCGTGCATCACGTGTCGTTGGTCGCTTAGCGCCCCATACTGGTAAAACTTAATATCCGAACTCAAGTCGTGCTTGTTTAACTTCTTAATTTGATCACTGATGGGAGTCGGTTCGCGCGTCGCTACATTCGAGAGAAGCGTTTGTACCTCGGTCCAGTTTATTCGGTCGTTAGTATCTACGAGTGTGTAATTGCCACGCGAAAACTCGCGTAAAAGTACTTGGATTCCATCGTCACACACTTTGGTGAAATGAAATGAAAATACGAAATCGTTTCCACCAAACATAAACAAGAGTACCAGCTCGAGCAGTATTTTACGCGGGTTTTGTTCGAATTTACGCAAAAGACTGTGTTTTTCCATCAATTGTGTTAGACACGAAAAAGTGTCAAGAAACACAATCTGGCCAGTCTCGTCTTCTCGACACAGTTTAATGTCAAGACCGTTCACCATGCACGACGCAATGGGGTCCGTGCCGTACACGACAATCTGTCGGTCGATCATTGGGCAATTTGTTTCTCGGATGTGTGAAAATATTTTGAACTCACCCTCGCCCGCTTCGTTACTACTACTAAACCTAACAGTGACGTGAAAACTCTTCAACTCGATCATACCAAGTATGCGTTCATGCAATTTTTGCATAAACACCGTCCCAGGAGTTATTGCGTTCGAATTGAAGGGGGGTTTCGGTAAACCCAGCCCATGTTCGATATGTTCGTCAAACTGTTTTTTGAACCGTCGTTCTCGCTGTTTGCACAATTTGGTATTGGGCACTGGACCGTCCATGGCGATGAAAAGAAGCTCTGTTGGCTTGATAATTTCGTTCGACAAACGCCGCGTGTATACCAGTATGTTACGAACGATGGTCTCTTCGATTTCGGATTCAGCGACGCCGCTCAAATCAGTCTTTTGCAGCACGTAGTCTACGAGACAGCTGTAATCCAGATACAATACCTTGCATTCAGGAAAGTTTGTAGTGAACAGGTCGCAATCGTTCGTCATACCTTTTAACAATTGAGACTCTCTCATGACGCTAGTTGTATTACCAGGTTTGTTTCGTTTAACTCCCTTTCGCGTAACTAGTTTCCCGTATCAGATACGATCCTTCATTTTATCAGAGACTGTCTTTTGATCGCTTAATACCTGGCTCAGCCCAGCACGTTTGTCTTTCGCAACGGTGTGTAATTCAGAGCATCGATGCACCTCGTGCTGTAAACACCTATGACAAAACGAAAGCAAACAAGCCTTGCACCGAAACTGAAGATGATTTTTACCGCGACACCACTCACACTTCATGGTGATTCATATTGATGAATATTTTTTCTTTATGTGAACGTCTCTTCGTGATGCAACAAGTGGTGGACATGAAGGACACTGTCGGTGTCCCTACCGTGCCGGTACGCGCGCCCAATCAACTGGTTCTCCATTTCGACACTCAGGCGTTGATAAAACACCAAATCGGTCGCATGGATCAAGTTCAATCCACACGAGTACAACATGAGATCAACAAAAAGCAGATTGTTGTCCGGTTGTTCAAACCATTCGAGCGTCTTCATGATGGCGTAGTTATTTCCGTTGAGCACCTTGAATCGGATCGACTTGCAATTTGCCACGACCGCTTCGATACCCGTATCGGATTTGTAAAAAACCACCACTTTTTTATGCCAATGAGTTTGAATGAAATTCCACAAGATGTCGTTTTTGGACTCCATCGCAGGACGTTTGGTCATCTGCACCATGTTTCGGCAACGCAGGGTGCTTCGACACAAAGGACACGTCTTGGTCTCGTGTGCGAGCATCTTTCCAATGCACTGTTGACAAAAGGAGTTCAAACAACACACCATCAACACCTTATTCTCCTTGGGATCGTAGCATATGGGGCACGGGTCTGAAATGTCCTCATGGTCGATCGTGGTCACGGCGAGCTGAATTCGCTCCAGGTCTGCGTCCAATGTGTCGATGTCTTTCGTGACGAGCATTATCTTCGAGTTTCGGGTGTGGTCCGAAGCGGTGTTGAAGATTTCAATCGATTGGAGAAACTCGAGCTTCGCCATCAAGTTTTTCCGCTGCACCCTCAAGTTCCTGGACATGTAAGATATCAGATTCTCCTTCGTATCCACAGAACATCCGAGGAGTTCCATTGCGGAGGACACGTCGTTTGCGTGGAGCGCGTCGCGAACCGACTGGCTCACGTGATCGTGCACCACTCGCGTGTAGTAGGGCGATTGACACACGACCGTATGGTGTTTGATCTCGGGAAGCTTTAGATAGTCTTCGATGTAATCGTCGTTCATTTTTACAATCATCGTCTTCAACACGTTCAAATCGGTCACCGTTTCGAGCGTTTTGAATGTGTTTTTTATGTAGCCGTGTTTCGAAATGCCGTTGGTTATGTATCGAACAATTTTTGAATCCTGTAATTTTAGATAATACCCGTTACTAAAAAGCAGATTGTTCAACGAGGAAGTTACGAACCAAACGAACCGAGCTTGCGGTGTCGCGCACGCAGGAATGTTGATGGAGTCCGCCTCGTCGATCACCACTCGCGACCAACACCAAGGACAAGACTTGATGAAGGAGTTATAATTTTTTGCGTTGCACAGTACGATGTCGTACGACGCAATGTCCTCCCATTCGATGGGGAACATGTTTTTACGGACGATGGTGTAGGACAGCTCCGTATAGTCTTTGATGTACGTCTCCCACACGGGTTTTAAAATGTGATTGGGAACGACAATAAGGTTTTTTCCGCGTTCGGTGCGTGATCGATTCCTTGTCACGTAAGCCAGATCACCGTACACGCCTCGCACCGACGGGCGCATGTCAAGAATGGGTTTGTCCGCAATGGCACCGAGTATACACAGCGATTTCCCCGTCCCGACTTTGTTGGACAGTATCCCAATCTCTGTGGTGAGATAGTCGTCACACGAGATCGTCTGGCTGCCTGTTTCCAGTTGTCGCATCGCAAAGATGGTTTGCAGCTGATACACATGTAGGCTCACCCCTTTGATCGCACTGGACTGAGGGCATGACGGAACCGTAGATTTCACGGTCCCCTTTTTGTTCATCTCGCATTTTTCTTCGACCGATATCATAGCTACGCATTTAAAAGGTGGATAGATTTAAATGTCTAACAATGAATCTTGACGAGTTGCTTCAACAACAACGCATTCTGATGCAACAAGACGAAGAATCGATTCACTTTGTCGACGCGGAGCGCCCACACTTCAAATTGTTGGTCCAGTTTCCAACGACTAGGTTCGTTCAGCCCGTCGATGGGTACTTCAAGTTCACGTTTAATCAACCGTCGTTCCACAAACACTTCAGTCAATTCCAGTTCAATATCAAACGGTTCGTTTTGGATGAATTCCAGCTCGAGTACGAATACGAATCAGGACTGGAGTTTCGGTTCGACCCCGAGGCGTGTGCGTACTTTCACCACAAGGGCGTTGATCGCGAATGGACCCCCGACGATCGTTACGTGATCCCGATCGTCGCGATACACGGACTCAAGAAACAGGAAGGTCAGCTTCGCCTCGATATGCAGGCTGTGCAATTGCAGTTTTATGAAAACGTCCCGATACTTCCTGATCTAACCATACCCTTATTTAAGATGAAAAATGTTGAAATAGGGTAATGGATGAAGTCAGGGAGTTGCCGTTTACAGTGTTGTTTTCAAAACCTAGAAGAAACTTGGATGGAGGACAATCCATCATTATAAAAGACGAACTTACAGCGACGAACCCGATTTTAACGTTGAAGACCGTGCGGTGGGACAAAGACTCCAACTCGGTGATTTTCCAGACCTCCGTCAGTGATCGTCATACCTTCGAGGCTATGGACAAGCTTGTCATGGAGACGGCCGTTGAACATCAGATACAATGGTTCGGAAGGACGCTTCCCATTCAAAAAATAAAAAGCATGTTTTGTACCAGTTTGCAACCAACCGGTACGCTTCGGGTCAAAGCTTCATCCAACGTACAGGCATATGACATTCTTTGTCAAACCACAAACCCCACTAGTCTTGAGGGGCGTTCGGTGGACGTGAAACTGGCCGTCGTGGGTGTTTACTTCAAGCCCGGACGGTTTGGTGTGTCGTACAAGGTTCGCCAAGTAAAACTATTGCCCACGTACGGTCTGCTACACTACGCATTCGAAGACGATAGTCAAGATGACTTTTCAGACGCCGACTCCAATTGAAGGGTGTCGGACTCTCTAACTGGTACTACCAAAACCACCTTCGCCACGATCGCTCTCGGTCATTTTATTGAGAACCGGTCGTAGACCATACCAATGTCGAGGTATGAGCTGCACCAGTCGAACGGGTAACGTGAGTGGAGCGGCGTCGGGGTCGGTTTTGATGAGCGCCACCATGATTTCACCAGTGTACCCTTGGTCAATAATACCCACGGAGTTTGCCAGCATGTAGCCAGTCTTGATCATACTGGATCGTGGAACTAGGTCGAAATAAAACCCTGTCGGTGCTGTCACACTCACACCTGTACCGTACAATGTGACGCTTCCATACGTTTTCTTCACATCGATAAGATGAAGGTCAAAGCCGCTGTCGCTTGCACGGGTCTTGCACGGAGGAAACGCGTTCGGGGTCAATAACGAGTATGCAAAGGTGGCAAAGCGCGACGAGCTAAACCACTCATGTTCCCGCGTCAAAATGGAACGATCGGTGTCGATAACCTTACTCAAGGTGTCAAGCGCGTTCGCACCCGTATGAGACTGTGTGGCGTTAGACACTTGAAGCAGGTCGTTTTGGAGGCTACACTCGAGAGACACCATCTAATCGTAATGTATGTGCAAAGGAACGTTTTAAATCAATTTATGGCGTTTGCAAGTCGACTCGCCTTCGACGGCTCGATAGATACACGGTTTACCAGCTTGAGTCACTCCTGTACAGAGAGCCCGCTCCTCAACCGGACGCGCTACTCGTCGCTTCGGTGGCTCAATCTCTCGAATCATCTCGCCAAACAACTCCTCTTGAGGATTGTCAATGAATAGCTCGAACAGTGAGCAGATGGGGCTCATCAGCGAATGCTTCAAATAATACAAGACGTCCAGCTGTATGCCATTCTCCTTGACATACACAGGATCCTCCGCTCGCTGATATTGCAAATCCTTTGGATTGTCGGTCTTGACAAAGACGTAAGGCACTCGCTCTCCCGATTTTCGTTTCAACTCTTTCAACTCCTCCCTTTCCGTCAATACACGATTGAACGATCTTGCGAGCATTTTTTTGGCAACCGCCATATGCGGTTGATTTTCGTTCTTGTATCCCTGTCGCATGGCTTTACTCACAGTCAACTCCTCCACCGGAACCTGTTGGGTCAGCAAACGTCGACCGCACTCCATCGCGTACTGCATGGACTCGTGAATTTTTCGGTCGTACATGATCATGTTCAAGATTGTCTTCGATACCGTCTTGACAAAATCAGGATTGTCTCGGCGCACCAACTGGATACCCTTCGCGTCAATGTAGTCCGGTTTTTCGGGTTTGGTGTACATCAGCCCCGCGTATCTCTTTTTACTAAAAAGGAGATATGGCCAGTAACACTTCTCGAACTCCAATTCGATCGGTTGTCGGAACGTTTTTGAGATTCGATCCGCCGCCTCCATACCCAACTGAAACGACTCCTTCAAGATGTCCTGGGTTTGGGTTTTAAATATCACCATCACCGAATCTGTGTCTCCATAAATCACACGACTTCCAGGATACCACTCCTCCACGGCAGCCTTGGTCTGTCCGATCATATTACGCCCGATGGTTGTCACGCAAGCCGAAATTGGTTGGCAGGGTAACATGAAGGCTGCGCAGAAGCCGTAGATGCTGTTCATGCTGACTTTGAACGCCAACTGTTTGCCGTTGTACACGTTCTTCATGAACCCATCTCCGTCCTCCTCCGCCTTGGCCATCATCTTTTTGGCCTTTTTACGACTGACGGCCAAGTTTTCAAGCAATTTCGGAAGAACGCCAGGTTGGTTCTGTGCAAACTTGTAGGTTCGTTCGTTGTCGCCTTCCCCAATCGTGGTTTCTTCATACTGCACGTTTGGCACGGTTCCGTACTTTTCGTCCAAGACGATTGTGTTGTAACAAAGATTGTGTGCGCGCATTATGGTGGGATACAGCGACGCGAAATCCAACCCAACGACCACTTCCGACATGTAGGCGCCCTTCTCCGCATTCAGCACAGTCGCTCCGACGAACGAGTCGGTCGATCGCGCGTTGGCTTTGGGTGTGACCACCAACATATTCAGCAAGCGTGTTTGTCGCGTAATCTGACTGAAGACTTTGATTTGCTGCCCACGCTCAATCAGGTAGTTCATCGGAACGTACGTCACCTTGGCCATCTCGATGAGGTTGGGTATGTCGTTGAGTTTCTGCATCAAGCGCAACGGGAGCTCCGTGTCTTTCACACAGTATCTTCCAATTTCTGTCATCTCCTTTCGACGAAACTTTTCAAACATTTCGTGGATCGGCATGTCCAGCTTCCGGTCGTTCAAAAAATGTTCGGACACGAAATCGAGCGAATACTTGACCAACTTGTGTTCTCGTTTGTACACCTCCAATAAATCAATCTGAAACCTGCCTATCGATTTAACCATTGTGTACTCGTTGTCACCGTACGCGCTGCTGCTGAATTTTGCCTTGTAAACCTCCGACGGCGTCGAGTTGAGTCGGTTCAGATTGATTTCATGAAGAATGTTCAGTCGTTCAGCACGTTGCATGATAAACGCCAAGTCAAACTTCCAAATATTGTACCCGACGAGAATGTCCGGATCCGCTCGTTGAATCGACTTGCACCATCGTTTCAAGAGCTGGGCTTCGTTCGAACAGCAAACCACCTCCGTGTTGTCAATAGGATCGCACTGGTGGAGCGTGAACAAGTCTCGTTTGAACGGCTCGGGGTCGCCATAGCGCTGATAGGTGTTTGCGATCTGAATCACGGGGCAGTAATTCGACGTGGACGCTGGATCGGGGAATGACCCGTCTTCACTGTACACCTCAATGTCGAATGAGCAGGTGATCAACGGACACACAGAATCCAACTCCACCCTTTTCACGTACTTGTGATTGGGGATGACGTACTCTTCGTCACAAAACGTCTGTTTTTCATCCACCACCCTGTGTTCGTCGGGTATGGAAATCCAACCGGTCGACTCGATGTCGCATAGATGAATGAATCTCAACACGGGGTCAAGATTGGCTTCGTAGATGGTCCATCGACTCGGTGTGCTCGGCGCACCCTCTGCTTGATAGGGTTGGAACTTGTACTTTGCGCGCTTCATCGCCATCTCACTCTTGAACTTGATAGCACAAAACGGAAACGTCGCGTCGTTCGTGAACCCGAAAAACTTTTTGCGTCTGATGAGCGATGTTCCCACGACATGTGTGCGAAGAGGACGTCTCGACTTGTCGTATCCCAATTGGGTTTGCAAAATCGTATCGATTCTCGTTTTGTCGGACATCGGATTCTTGACTTCCACGAAAAAATAGGGTTCAAATCGGCACGCAACCGCGATCGATTTACCGTCTGACGTTCGCCCATACATCATAATTCGATACTCGAGCCCTTCGTCGGTTTCGATGTCGCCTGAATCCCATGATATGATCTGGAAGGTGGGCATTGATATGATTGTCACGGGTTCTCTTAAAGTGATTTTCTCACTCGTAAAATCACTCAAAGCGATTCGCAAAGACCAACCCGAGATATAATACTACAGCTATATAACGCGATTAATTCAAAAAAATAATATGTATGTATGCGGAAAGAGGATATCGTGAAGTCGCACCTGCGTTCGGGTGCCAAACGACGGTCTCGCGCATGCCAACAAAAAACAGACATAAACGCCTAGGAATTCAAATGTCCAAGTGTGTTAAAAAAGGCAAGGAGATCACCACAGAATAACTCTACCCGTCGGTATGCGATCCGGAAAAGAACCGTCAACGGTATACAACCCCACACGGATTTGACATTTCCAAAGACAAACCCGAGACAAAGAAGCCTTCAATACAAAAACCTCCTTCAAAACAAAAACCAAAACTGACACCGATTGAGAAAATGATAAAAGGTGCACAGAAAATAACCGGACAAAAAACTGTAGTATGATTTCGGCTCGATGGTGTGTGAGCCATTAATCTCAACTTGATGTAAAATTTGTAATCACCTGTTCAACCCGCGAAAGAATTTGATTTCGATCCACGATGTCGTCTTTGTGAACTAATGTCGACAGTACCTCCGATCGTCGTAATTCTTCGAATGACGCCGAATACACTATGATTTTTGATCGTGTTGTTCGATATTTGTCTTCGAATACCAGGTAACGATGTAACACTGTATCGATGGTTTTCGAGTCTTGAAAAGTCCAATCCACAAGGATGATATCAAATAGATTCGAACACATGGATTCATATAATGAATTCATCTGATTCACTGCGCAAATAGTAACTCGTGTACCAATCTCTTTTGAAACTGCGTTTACTTTTGCGACAATCAGTTTGGTAGACATTTCCAAATCGTCTCCCACCAAGATGTTCAGATTTGTCGTGTTCAAAAAAAGACATTTGCACTGTATGTCACCGACACCTTTGACAGACATCGTCACTACTTTTCCACCGGTCAATGTTGACTTTGTATAGTTGCTCTCAAATAATGTATGTGATATCATCACAGTACCGGGGTATGCGAGGGATTCCATTCGACTCGCAACACAAATTGCGTTACCAAACACCTGGATTCTTCTGGGTCCATTGATCATTCCAATATGTATCGTACCCATATGCATCCCTACTCGTAGCGAAATACCCTCGTAGTCGAATATGCCTTTTAACGTTCGAACATTACTCAGTAGGTCCGACACAAAATGAAACATTTCAGATTTCACTACATCATCGCATCCATTTTCAAGACCACCAATTACCATCATTGAATCACCGACCATTTCAATTTTTTCTACATCGTGTCGTTTGTTTTTCAACTTCAGCACAAATTGATTGAAGTTTGACATTGTGCTAAATACGCGCTCTGCGCATTTATCTGAACTCCATTTTGTAAAATTTACGATATCAATCATGCATATACACACGTCTTCGTGTTCTTCTACTCGATGGCCCAACATCGGATTATTGATTGACATCCTTTCAATATATGAATCTCTGGATTCCTCACTGACACGTATATTATGTTTTATACGATTCCAAAAATCAATATTGTGCAATAACATCCTGGAATCAATTTTTAACATGTCCGTCAATCCCCGCATGTTCGGTTTGACATACTCGATAAGAAACGAGTTAGTTTTGTCTTGGATGATGTCAATGAAAGGTTCGTTTCGAGTGAATTGATTGTTTGAGGAATCCACTGTATTTTTCATATTGAATTCGCTTTCGAGATTCATTACCCAGTGTAAGTGAATGGTAACTGAGCACATAAAATGCCCCAGGTCCGCGCATTTCAGCATGAACATTCCCATCAACACACGGTTGTCAATGAATGACGCCCGAGAACTCTTGTTTTTAAGAAATGACTGAATGTGGTTTGATATTCTTTTATGAAACTGCATATCTGTCGACATTATACAGTTATGAATCAGCAAATTGTCACGAATGTCATACTTCCAAATTGAAGTACCATATGTGTTGAAGATATCAATAGCGTTCGTGACGTGTCTTGATTCATTGTAAGATGTCAATGATAAAATAAAAGTTTTTTCGAAATCGATATTCTCGATGTTATCGAATCCTTTCACGTTCGCACTATTTTGTGTTTCGTTATTATGACCATGATGATCCATGTCATGACACAATGCAATAACGACCATCTGAATCACAAACTTTGCCAGACTAAAGTACTCGGTATGAAAATAATCAGCCCCGCAACTCTGAATAAAATGTTTCATAAACCATAGCATCATCAATGTGACATGTACCGCGTGTCTAAAGTTGTGGAATGGTAATTTCTCGTCATACCTCGCGGCGATAGCTCTCACCATTTCATGAAACTTCTTATGGGATTTCACAAAGATTTTCATCGATTTTAACTCCAAAATGAGCATTTTACTAACCTGTTCGGTTGTTCCGACCCATCGTACGTCTTCGCGTGTTGGATCGTAACAACTGTACGAATTCTTCCACATTACGCTTTCTATACCATGTACCTTTTAAATGAGATTATCGACGAGAGTCGTCCGAATGGAGAGGCAAACGTCAAGCAATCGAAGCTGTCTGCGTACCTGGTTGAAACACAGCCCGACGTGCCCGCTGTGCAGAACACATCGTTTTCTCAATGGGACAAAACAAGACAGATTTCACTCAAAGACAAAAACCATCCACATTGAATGACTTAGATGCTATATATCAAGACCAAGTCATCGATTGCTGCTACATGCGGGTACCCGCTGCTTATCCACTCCATGCTCACGGGGCTCCCACGCCCCTGTCAGGCGAGATGCAGCTATTTTTGTCATGAGTCGGCCGAGTGGAGATGCAAGCGTCACGCGTTCAGTGACGAGTGCGCGATTTGTTTGCGAGGACTACACCCACAGCGAGCCTTTACTGTATCACCCTGCAACCACCGCTTCCACACAAACTGTATGCTGACTTGGATGAAAAAAAGCCCGACCTGCCCATTGTGTCGCACTCGCGTCGCAGCCCCTATGCCATCATTGCCTCCAAGACCACCACCATTGAAATGGAAAACCGCGGCGTTCTCCGTCGTCCTAGGATTGACGAAGGCCCTCTTTATTTGCTTTGCTGTGTTCGTGTGCTTGGTCATCGCCGCATAAGTCGAAAACACGACAATAATTGTATTTGTTGTCGTGTTTTTTTTTCATGTTTATACTCGATTTTCCTCCGGAAAGAAGTTACGTAGACTACTTTCATTCGATTGTGTGCGAATTAGTTTTTTTTACATATATCAGTTAGTTGGTAAAAAAACGCGTCGATGCCTCGTTGAGTATCAAGCGACAGAGTACGTATCTCAGCCATACTCATTTTTGTTGTTCGCGCGAGCTGTTGTTCTATCTTCAACCACGCCGCGTCGTGCGAAGGTTTTTCCGTGGCTTTCTTTAATGGCGCATAAGTTCCACGTCGCAAACCCCAGTACTTGGCTTTGAAGTACTTCATCAAATAGCTATGTCTGATCTTCTCATCTACATCTGCNTACTTTGCNCACATGGCCTTCGCCTCAATATTTAACCATTTTGATGCCCGCACGCGAGCCGAAATCTGTTTATGCACCTCGACCTTACCCTTACCGGCGAGTTTGACTGGGTCGGAAGCAAGCCCCGACATCCTAGCTCGTTCGATATCATTTTTCGACAAGAATGCTTTGATAAACGCCGGAATAGACTCGTGTTGACCGGCAATCCATCGCATCGCCTGCTCGCTAAGCTTCTTCGCGTTCGGTTTCGCGTTCGGTTTCGCCTTCGGTTTCGCCTTCGGTTTNNCCTTCGGTTTGACCGCAGCAGGAGTGGTGTACGTTTGCCTGCGTGTCTCCACCATTGTATATGATACAATAATAAAAAAAGTTGTATCAAGTCGAGAACACCAAATCGAACAACGCCACAAGCTCGTCTTCNCTGATCATTTCCATACGATGACATTGTAAATCCAAACTACAGACAAGGCGATTACGCATAAAGGCTCAACAAATCCACCCATTGCGCTTCGTCGATGTCTTCGTGTACGGAGACGCTCATCAGCTGAATCTGACAATCATCCGTGCTTGGTAAAAGCACAATAGACTGTGTCGCGTTCCAAGCGTCCACAGAAACCGTGTAATACGTGTTGTCATTTGTTCGAACCCACTCGTTGTCCCAGGTAATTCCAGTCACAGGCAAGCGTAGATAACCAGTGTTCTTGTTGAAAAACACTGCCATCGTAAATCCCGTCGTCGACGGGTTGTCCAGATATTCATCGGGGGGCTGCATTGTTAAAGAGCCGTACTTGTATATTGCGTATGGATTTTTTTGCCGGCTGGCGACACGGTCTCCTTGGCCTTGAATTTCCACAGTCATGAATAGATCGTTGCCGTTTCTAATTTGGAGCGCGTTTTGTTCGTCGTCCCAACGGCCTGGAGGCGCGACCGGTCTAAATTTGATGAAGAGCGCGTACGTATTGTCGGGGGCGTCAAACGTCAAAATAGGTGCTCCCGTTTCGGGAGTCTGATAGAAAAATTCTTCAGTCTCCGATTCTTCAATCAGAACGGGGTCAATTGTTATGTCTGACGCAATCCCATGTGTTTGAACAGTACCACCTTCAAAGTTCAACCATTTGGTTGCACCGTTGGGCCCAGACGAATTCTGAGGGACAGGCTCCGTGAGCATCATCATCCCCCAATAACTGGTGCTGAACTGAAGCAGTTTGGTGTTTTCAAACGCACCGTTGGCGAACAGCCACGAGTGAATGCGTGAGTTGTCTCCGTAAATTGAAGACGACGGCCCGTTCTTCAGATCCATGTAGTCGTAACTGTCCGCGTCGAGCAACGCGGGTGTGATCTCCATCCAATTGACGTCTGACATATCGACCCCCTTTCCCAATTGATACGCCTTCTTGGTCGAGTTGACGTACACCTGAAGAACCGTCGAGTTGGAGGTGGCGCCGTCGTATCTCGAAGAGCGCATCGAGTCCGCAAACACAAGATCGTCCATCCCCGTACCCAGGGCTTCGGCGGCGGCCATCACCGCCTGCAGTCGTACGAACATGTCATTCGTGAGCATGCTCGAACGATTCGAGGGCCATCCAAGCGTGTAGAACTGACTGGTCTGGTAATACCCGTTGATGTTGTTGTGTTTCAACAGATATTGCGCGGTGCGCATCAAACGGGTATGATACGTGTCGCTGACCATGTCCGGGCCGAAGTTGATCGTGTGCCACTCCTTGTCCCCACCGCTGTTCTCAAAGAGCACCAGCGCAGACCAACGCAGAGGGATGGTTTTTGTGGGCAGATACCCAAGCGCAAGCAGCTCTTTCAGGTGGTGTACGGTCCAGTACAAGCGCAGCGGTTCTTTGTGGTTCATCGAAATAGCGCTCACGTCACCACTTGAAGTTTGGTTGGCCCAGTTGGCGGACGCAATGGACGCTTTCAATGCACCCATGTATTGGTTTGTGTACCCATCAGTAGTTGTAATAGACGCCAATCCAACATCTGTATTGCGCGCTGCAACCCTAAGGGCGAATCCAAAGATTCGCACGTTGTTGCCGTCGGACGCATCGTCCTTGTCGTATTGTTGAAACTCGTCTATAAACGCCTTGTAAGGGGCGCTCGAGCCCACGCGTTTCATAAACACAAGGCCACTACCTCCCAGAGTGATTGTCTTGTGAAGCACCCATCCGTCACCTAGTCCGGTGACGGTAATCACCGACGGGTCGGGGGAGTAGTAAGTCCGCGACTGAACTGACGAACTCATTGCCACGATATGAATGGTGCGATCGTCGTATTCGATCAAAAACCCGACCGTCTGATCGCCAATGACACCCAATGCGTGAAGTTCTTTGATCGTTTTGCCAGGATACAGATTCGCCAGATGGGTGTTCAGCGCAGCCGCCTCGCGGTACATGGCACCACTTTGCCAAGCGTACCAATCGGACGGTAATCCGGTGGCTCCACTGTCGACCAAGAATTGATACTGGACCAGTTGTTGGACTCTCAGGCCATACACGTACATCTTGTTGTTTGTATCCAACGCAAGTGTGAAGTGGGAGAGGTGGATCACTTGTTTCAGGTCACCAGTCACGTTGGCCAGAGGATGCGGTGTTTTTAGAACAATCTCGTCCGGCTGTACGTTGTCGTAACCTGACCGAGCGTGCTCAAAACTTCCATCTGGCCAGTACATCCCTTCGTTATACACCAGACTGTGAATTTGCGTATGCGCCGCTAAACCGTCCTCGACGACGGGTTCGGCGGGCTCGGCGAGCGTCTGTACCGAGGCGTACTCGGTACTGGTGCCCATTACAAATAAAGCTTGATTCGAGAAGTGATAGAATTTAATAAAGGTGCCATTCACATTCTCCAAGAAACCTATACCATCATATCCTGTCGGCGCACGTCCGACAGGGTCTCCGATATAGTTCAAATCCATGTATGGACTTTCCTTCGGGTTCTCTTCCCAAGGAATAGATACACCTCCATATGGATAGTTTCTTGGAAACTTTTGTCCATAATTAGCTTGATTTCTATGGAAATAAAATTTACCTTCGGGTGTGTATATTGTTATATCATATCCAGTGCTTACATTCACAGTGGAACCTGGGTTGTCAGTTAAAAACTTGTTGAGACCGTCTAGTTTTATGGGTCCGGTGTAATTCTGTTTGCCACGGTAATCAACTATGTCAGTTCGTGGATCGGGAGCACCTGGGTACGCTCGACTGGCTTCTGTCCAAGAAATACCTAGTGTTTTATTATTTCCTGCATTGCCCATGCCAAACCATTCGCCACTCATTTTAATCAATACTCTTATGTCCATACCCCGAATCTCTTCCACAACGAAACCCAAAACTTCGATCATATGTTTTATAGTCAGATTCTCAACAGGCTCGGTCTTGTATACTCCGTTGACCTTGGTGTCAAACACCCAATCGTGGTACATGAAACCAAACGAGTTGTATTCATCTGTACCGCTAAAATAAATTCTATCTTTGAAACTATCGTGCTTCAAATGAACACCTACACCAGAGCGAAGTGCCACAACATCATGTCCAACCCAACCTTGGTTCATTAATTCTGTGTATAACGACGCTACGACCAATTCCGTTTTCGATGTCGTAGCGTTGATTGTGGCAACAGCCTTACCACTGCCATAGGTGTATAAAGTGCCATCTTCCATCAAGACGAACGCGGAATATGTGGAACACGCAATCGTTTTAATTTTTTTCGTTGGATTATTTGCAAGGAACGTGTTCAAAATATCATTTGGAACGCGTACGTGTACATTTTCGGTATTTGGGTCCATATTTCCGTCAGCGTCGAGTCTCCCCAGACGATTGCTGGCCGAGTGGTACACTCCTATACTGTAATACATACCGCTCAAGGATTTTATGATGACCCATTCGTTATTGTGCTTTGAACCAGTGTTAAAATAGATTTCATCGACATCGTCACCATACCCGGTACCTTCCGCGTAACTTTCATAGTCTTCGGTTGCTTCTCTTCCCAAAGTCGTATAGGAATTTGCTGGAAACGTACCTGCGCCGCCTGTAAAGACTTTGCGTTTGATGTCGAACATCCCCGACGAGTCGACGTCGCCCAGGTCGGTCACCTTGCGCACGACGAACGCGTAGCTCGTCTCGGGCGTCAGATCGACGGCGGTGTACGTCAGGGCGTCGCTGGCCACCTCGCCGTCCACGACGCCGTTCACCAACACGACGTACTTTTGGATCACCGCGTCGCCGTTCGCCTCCGCTGTCCAGGTGACCACCGCGGAGGTGGTGGTGAGCTCGCCCACGCTGACGACGGGCGCGGACGCAGGCACGAGCGGGGTGGTTTGGATCGCGAGGTTCGTCGAGACGACGTCGTCCAGGTTGGTCACCTTGCGCACGGCGAACGTGTAGCTCGTCTCGTGTGTCAGGCTGGTTGTGGTGTACGTGAGGACGCCGCTCGCCACCTCGCCGTCCACGACGCCGTCCACCAGCACCTCGTACTTTTGCACCACGGCGTCGCCGTTCGCCTCCGCCGTCCATTGGACCGTCGCCGATCTCGACGCGACAGCGCCCGCGCTGACCACAGGGGCGGACGGCTGGACGGNCAAGGTGCGCACCGCGATGGTCGNTGAGCTCAAGTCGTTCAGCGTGGTGATCTTGCGCACGTANAACGTGTGCGCGCTGTTCGACGTCAACCCCGTCACCTCNCGCGTCATGGGCTCGAGGAACGTCTCGATCAAGGCGCCGTCTTGGTACAGCTCGTAGCTGGTGACAAAAGCGTCGCCGTGNGAGTTGGGNGTGACGAGGAACGTGAGGCTGGTCGACGTGGACGCGGTCAGCGCAAGCGAGGGGGCGGAGGACTGGGTGGTGGTGTTGGAGCTGAGGATCTTCTTGCTTCCGTCTGCAAAGAGCGTGGTTGTGGTCGTTTCGCGCAACGGCGTGGTCATCGTTGTTGTTTGCTCATATAATTATTCTAAACCCTTGAAATAAATAATACATTCGTTGATATAAACAATAATGGGTCTGTTGGATTCTCTTTCTACCCTCTTTTCAACCAAACGCAAACAGGCCAAGACGTCAAGTGTCAAAAACGTCACGACAAAGTTGACACGACAAGGCCGAATAAAGAATCCTACGATTCGTGTAACCGTGGATGCGAGGTTTGAACCTATCGACTCGACAACTCCACCGACGACGACTCAATTGAAATCGTTTCTTGTTTCAACGAAAGAAAACGTCGTTCTCCCAACCATCAATGGCAAGACGCAGACTCTTAAGGACGCAAAGAGGGCAATCGATTCAATCAACATAAAAAGTTTTCCTATCAGAAAGCCCCCTCGCGCAACGTGGTTGGATAGTCTCGTCTACGAACTCACGGGCGTCAAGTTTGCCGAAGTAAAAAAAAACCCGAAGATTTCCAAAGACGCGAAAGTGACGTTCGTATTTGATGTGGATATGAAGAAAATCGGTAAGCACTTTCGTACAGCCGTTACGGAGGACATCCTGGACGAACTCGATATGGAAATGAAAGTGCGCGCGGAAAAATCAATCAACCAAGAGGTATACTTCCATTACTTTACGACATCAGGTCGCAAATATGCGAAATGTACGCCAATTGTGAGAGAAAGTGGAATCAAGATACGCATACTTTAAAAAAAGATCAGGCGTGTGAAATTGATATCGTTAATAATATAGATGAAACCAAACAANACGGTGATTGTTGTTGTTGTCACGACCACGGTGTACGACAGGGCCGCGCGTCCGACCTAACAACGCGACCGTATTGTGGACAGCCACAGCGATCAGGCGAAGGATGCGCTGTCTAGAGTCAGCGCAATAATAAGCATGTATCACCATATGTAAACTTCGGGGTGACAATTCTCTCACNTGTCAGTAATCCACACANATTCAAGACCCTAGCAATTAAAGACGTNTCGTGTTTGGATGGATATGATCCGCGCCACCTTCATCAACGAGCCCATGGGGCGGTTCGTGGACCTGGNGGACGAGAATCAGATNCCGCAAAACCGTCGGCTGTTGGTGCGCACGCTCGGACTGTTCCGAGAGCGCCACGGCACCATGCTCGTCCAGTCGTCGTCCGACCAACACACCATCGAATCCTTTTTCAAATGGTACGCCCAACGATTTGAAAAAGAGTTCCAAGAGGAGGTTCTGCCTCGACTGGACTATTTGGTAAATAATTTGTACATTTACTTGCATTTTGTCACTTAAAGAGCGCGTCGGCGAATCGTACGAGACGATATCGACCGATGGACCATCTTCCGATCGATCTTCACGCACACGTGATGCGCATGTACTTCACGCACCATGTGTTGGACGAACTCGCGCAGTTCGACTTCAAGGCGCGCCGAACCAACACCGTCGTGGGAACCTTTGTGGACATTCTGAACGACCGAATCCGCACGCAGCTCCGCCTGTCGCTACCGAACGCCGCGGTGTTGAAACGCCTGCGGTACGCGCGCGATCGATGGAGCACGCATTTGTTCAGCCACAAGCGAGAACAAGTGCACGGCGTTCAATAAAGTCATTTTTTTTACAAGGTGGAATTTATTAAAGTAAATCGTCCCCTTCCAGTACGTAATCAAAGATTTCCGTTGACTGTAAATACATTTGACCATTGGGACCACTTCGGGCATGCGCGGTAATCATCAATGGGGAATAGTTGGTTGACCCTAGCCCGTTTGCAAAATCCATCGAGGCAGGTTTAGTATTTGTGATCAACAACGATCCATTCACGTACACACGCAGTTCGCTCGCAACAGAGTCAACGACAATCACAATGGTCTTGAACCCAGTTTGATTGAGACCCCATGCGCTACTTCCGTTCGAATAGGCAGTGCTATTTATTCCATCCATTTTCACATTGGCGTACAGTCTTTGATTGCCTGCATTGAAGAAAACTCTAATATCACTTGTAGGTTTTATAGATGAAGTTTCTGCGGCATTATTGCGAGCGTAATATTCAAAGAAAATTCCCGTATCAATATTGGGAGGTGTGTTGCTTGGTCTTTCGTANTACAACTTCGTACGGATACTGAAATTGGACGTTGGCATCTGAGACGCAATGCCGTTAGGTAACCCAAAGCGGAAGTTTGACGACTGGTTGGTCTTCATCGCTTGGGTTCCCGTGTTTACTGGGTGATCATCAAACGTGAATGCGGGGTATGTAGTCTCCAAATTCAACGTGCCTTCGATTTCTTCCTCGACGCTTCCGTTGTCGAACACGTAACGAAGCACCGGCGGCACCGGTTGTCGTGTACCAACCTCGTGTATTTGTATCAACCCTAGAACCTCTCTGTCGATGGTCGGCGGCGGCAAATTTGCCGTCTCTGTGGATTTAGATATAATGTAGATTGCGCCATTATACGTCACCTCCAGATCCACATTTCTGCTCCTGTTACCTTTGTAAGTAATCAACTGCATGGAACTCACTTGTGTTTGGGGAAACAGTGTCAAGAGAGTGGCACCTACAGTAGGTCTTCGTGAACCATACCAAATGACTCGTCCGGACTGATTACTACCATTATTTCTCCAAGGATGGTGAAGAGGATGGTTTGGATAGGATGACGCTGACAGTGTATTCCTGTCAGTGTGCGAGTGGAAACTGAACGATGGGTTCATATCTACGTCGTATTCGACCACCGACCCGTTGTTGTCGCGTAGTATGATTTGATCCCAATCAATCAAATTGGACCCATCCATGCCACTATTCATCTTGATCACCATCGAAGGATCGGCGACGGGTGCTGGGGGTGCAACGGGAGCGGGATCCGACGTTGTCGCGGACGCGATTTCTGACACCACGTCGGCGTACCCGTCGTTGGCGTTCACCTTGACGACACGGAAGTAAAGCGTCGTGCTGGCGGTGAGCTCGGACACCGTGTACGTCAACACGGATGGTCCGATGGGGTCCGCAGTCTCCACAGTCACCCACGTCGATTGATCGGCGCTCTGTTGAATACGGTACTCGGTGGTGGGTGTATTACCGTCCGAGGTGAGCGTCCATACAAGCTCGACGGTCGTTTCGGTGGTTGCGAACGGGGTTGTCCATGCAGCCGGTTGCGCAGCGGCTCGAAGGGTCGTCGCGGAGACCACCGCGGAGGTAAGCGAAACGTCCGTCTGGATGAAGTCCACCACCTTCGTCACCTTGAAGTCGTACGTAGTAAACGACAACAAGTTATCCACCACGTACGACGTGTTGGATGTTAAGACGGTCGTGTACGTACCACCTTGAAGTCTGTACATTACACGGTAGCTGGGTGACGGTTGCGTGTCGCCCGCGTATCCCTCCGTCCACGTCAAGGACACCGAGTCGACCGTCTGTGCCGTCACCGCGAGATCATCGGGAGGCCCCGCCCATTCCAACGTAGTGGCGGCGATTGTGGTTTGCGGGCTGTTTTCGTTGGTGTTCTTCGTCAGATGAAGCGCGTATGTGGTGTCGTTGGTCAAGCCAGTGACCACATGAGACGACACGTCTCCCAAACTGGCCACAGGCGTCCACTGGGACGCGACTTTGAAGTCGGTATAGAGTCCACGGTTCCAGTCCCACGTCCCGACGCGCACCTTGCCGTCGTTGGCGACCACCGCGTCCCAAAACGACGGGTACGTCGCGCGATCGAAACGGTACTTCTCCACCCCAGCTTGGTACATGATCACCTCGTTCGCGTCGACGAACATCGAAAACTTGGTCAATTGGGTACGGGTAGGGTCTATGACTAGATTGTTTCTGTTCGAACCTATTCCCGATACATACCATTTGTAATGCCTGGTTGAGTATGATCCCGTCCCCCATATGATTGAGTTCGATGTTGGGTTAGGGTTGATGGCATCGGTGGTCACCACAATGGTCGTGTCACCGTCAAGCGGT